>JADHED010000018.1_pt1 | contig 241249 bp, 190 predicted proteins | sample 8952041 | NCBI WGS metagenome assembly JADHED01 (sample SAMN16124423, study PRJNA663239) | bioreactor sludge metagenome | isolation source: sludge (control) | place: India:Bengaluru | collected 2018-09-08
ACCGTGATCCCTCGGCCAGAACACACTGTCGGGCCCGGCGTGCATGGTCAGGCCCCGATGACCCACGACGGGCCTGGCCCGAAGGGTGGAGCCCGCACGATGCGGTGAGATGGGCGGGCTAATCCGGGTCCTGCGCCCACTCCAGGGCGTCCGAGCGCAGGCAGTAGTAGCAGGGGGGGCCATCCCCGAGGTCCGCCTCCACCACCCCGCCGCGGGCGGCTTTCCTGACCTTCGGGCACGACTCGCGGTGGACTTCACTGCTGCCCCGCACGCGGACGTAGTCGTCGCCGAAGATCCCGCAGGAGGCGACGGCGAGGGCGGCGGCGACGAGGACGGCGAATCCGAGGATGCGACGCACGGTAGACCTCCGCGGGCGCCGCGGGGGCGCCGCACCCCATCTATCGGCAGGACGGGCCCGTTTCTTCACCGGGGGCGGGCGGGAGGGACGGGAGGGAGATCGTGAGCGGGTCGGTCCCGGAGGGGCGGGCTTCCACCGCGTGGCGCAGGACCTCCTTCAGACCTTCCGCCCGGACGCCGGCGGCGGCGATGGCGATGGGCTTGCCCGTGGCCTTGGCGTGCTCCCGGAGGATGTCGGCCTGGCGGATCTCGCGTTCGAGCCAGTCGGCGGAGAGGACGAGGTATCTTGGCATTCCGGCGAGGATACGGCGCCGGAGTCCGGGGGGGAAAGCTTCCGGGGAACCGGCGGGTCTGCTAAGTAGCGCCGCGATGCAGGACGACGACTACATGGGCCTGGCGCTGCGGGAGGCGGGTCGCGCCCGCGATGAAGACGAGGTGCCGGTGGGGGCCGTCGTCGTGCGGGACGGGCGGGTCACGGGAAGGGGGCACAACCAGCGGGAGCGACTGGCGGATCCCACGGCGCACGCCGAGATGATCGCCCTCACGGCGGCGGCCGCGGAGGCGGGGACGTGGCGACTGGACGGGGCCACGATCTACGTGACGCTGGAGCCCTGCCCCATGTGCGCCGGGGCGCTGGTCAACGCGCGGGTGGGCCGCCTTGTGTACGGTGCGGCGGACCCGAAGGCCGGCGCCTGCGGGACACTGTACGACATCCCCCGGGACGGTCGGCTGAACCACCGCCTGGAGGTGACGGGAGGGGTCCGGGCGGCGGAGTGCGGGGCGCTCCTCACCACATACTTCCGGGAGAAGCGTTCGCAGGGTAAGGTCTAGGGTCTTCCCGACGGATCGCGGAGAGGTGCCGGAGCGGTCGATCGGGCCGGTCTCGAAAACCGGTGGGCCCCCTTCGGGGTCCCGGGGGTTCGAATCCCCCCCTCTCCGCCAGTTCGGTCCCTTTCGAGGTGCGCGAGGCATCGGTCTCGCTCCCCCCGTTGCGCCAGCGAGGGAGGGGGGGATTCGAACGGGCGCGGGCCGAGCGAGCGGAGCGAGCGAAGACGCCGAGGTCCGGGGGACCTCGGGGAGCGCCCCGGGTTTCGTTCGCCGCTCGAGGGGTGACCAAGGGCTAAGAAACTGACCTGGCACCGGTGTGAGGTTCGAGGGGGGGCGAAGGGCTAAGAAACTGACCTGGCACCGGTGTGAGGTTGTAGGATGTGGCGGCCCTGACCGTGCGGAGAGGTGCCTGAGTGGTCGAAGGGGCCCGCTTGGAAAGCGGGTGTAGGGGTTAATACCCCTACCGCGGGTTCGAATCCCGCCCTCTCCGCCAGCCCCGTCCCCGGCGCCCCGCGCGCGGCGTCGGACCCTCGGACCCTGCGATGCCCCGGCGGAGGGCCGATTCCGGTCCCTGAGGACAAACCTGTTTGCCCGTGGCCGGGGAGGGAGTACCATCCGGCCTGACGGGCGCTTCGGCGACGGCCGTGCAGCCGGGGAGTTAGCGGTGCCCTGTACCCGCAATCCGCTATAGCGGGGGTGATGTCGAACCGAGGCCGTCTTCGTTGCTGGTTTTCGTGCGGCAAGTGGTGACGAAGGCCATGTCCCGTGCAACGCGGGGCTGTGAACCAGGTCAGGCCCTGACAGGAGCAGCCTTAAGCAGATTCCTGCGTGTGCCGCGGGGTAGCGTGGCTGGAGCCAACTACCGTACGGGACCTTCGGCGGAGCGGTCGACGCAAGACGCACGGCCCTCGTCGGAGCGCCCGCGCCGGATCGTGCCCGGGAGCCGCCCTTGGAGCCCTACGTCGTCATCGCGCGGCGCTATCGCCCGCAGACCTTCGGGGAGGTGGTCGGCCAGGAGCCGATCGCCCGGACGCTCGTCCACGCGCTCTCGACCGGCCGGATCGCCCACGCCTACCTGTTCGCCGGGCCCCGGGGCATCGGCAAGACGTCGATGGCCCGCATCCTCGCGAAGGCGCTGTGCTGCCAGAAGTCCGACGGACCCACGGCGACGCCGTGCGAGGAGTGCGAAGTCTGCCGGGGCGTGACGCGGGGCGACGACCTCGACGTCCTCGAGATCGACGGCGCCAGCAACCGCGGCATCGAGGAGGTGCGGACGCTGCGGGAGAACGCCCGCTACCGCCCGGCGCGCGCCCGGTCGAAGATCTACATCATCGACGAAGTCCACATGCTCACGACGGAGGCGTTCAACGCCCTCCTCAAGATCCTCGAGGAGCCGCCGGGCCACGTCCGCTTCATCTTCGCCACCACGGAACCGCAGAAGGTCCCCGCGACGATCCTGTCGCGGTGCCAGCGGTTCGACTTCCGGCGCATCCCCACCCGGACGATCGTCCAGCATCTGCGCGGGATCTGCGCCCGCGAGAAGGTGAAGGCCGGCGACGAAGCGCTGTACGCGGTGGCGCAGGCCTCGGCGGGGGGCATGCGGGATGCGCAGTCCCTGCTCGACCAGCTGGTCACGCTCGGAGAGGGCGAGGCGCGGACGGAGGACCTCGAGAGCCTGCTCGGCACGGTGTCCCACCGCCGGATGGAGGCGCTGCTCTCGGCCGTCGCCCGGGGAGACGAAGCGGCGGCCCTCGCGGTCTACGCGGAGGCGCACGACCGCGGGGTCGACGCCGCGGAGTTCCTGAAGCAGTTCATCGACACGGTGCGGGACCTGCTCGTGCTCCTGACGTGCGGAGACGAGACCGACCTCGTGGACCTGACGCCGGAGGCGAGGTCCTCCCTGTCGGGCCTCGGCCGGGAGTGGGGCAAGGCGCGGGTCGTCCACGCGCTGGCGCTGCTCGCGGAGACCCTGCGCACGGTGAAGTCGATCGGCGAAGGGCGGGCGCTCATCGAGCTGGCGCTGGCGAGGCTCTCCGGCCTCGGCCGACTGCGCACCCTCGACGAGGTCCTGAAGGACCTCGAGGACCTCGAGCGCCGTCTCGGGTCGGGCGCGCCCCCCCCGGCGGCGGCGCCGGGCCCCGCCCCGGCGACGCTGCCGGGCCCCTCTCCGGCGACCGGGGACGGAGCGCTGTTCCGCGATGCGGCGCTGCCGGAGGGCGCCCTGCGCGGGGAGGAGAAGGACGGGCTCACGCTCGACCGGGTGAAGGCGGTGTGGCCGGACTTCCTTTCACGGGTGAAGGAGCGGAGCGCGGCCACCGGCTCGTTCCTCTCCGGCGCCACGCCGCTGGGGCTCGAGCGGGACAGCCTCCTGCTCGGGTTCGCGCCGGCCGCCGCGTTCCACAAGTCCGCGCTCGACGACCCGGAACGCCTGCGGCTGTGCGAGGACGCCCTGGCCGAAGCGACGGGTGCACGGTTGAGGATCCGCACGGCGATCACCGAGGCGGCGGCGGAAGTGCGGGAGGAGGCGCCGCCGGCGGCCGGCGACACGCCGGGGCCGGTGGGACGCGAGGAACTGGACAGGATACATCGGACGCCGATCGTGGAGACGCTGAAGAGCTTCTTCGCGATCCGGCTGGCGCACGTGGAGAGGACCTGACATGGCGAGAGGCGGCGGCGGATTCGGCGACCTGGGAAACCTGATGAAGCAGGCCCAGCAGATGATGAAGCAGCGGGAGAAGATCCTCGGCGATCTGCGCGAGCGGGTCGTCGACGCCACGGCGGGCGGGGGGATGGTCACCGCCTACGTCAACGGCGCGCAGGAGGTCGTGAAGCTGAAGCTGGAGCCCGAGGTGGTCGACCCCGCCGAGCGGGAGATGCTGGAGGACCTCGTGGTGGCGGCGGTGAACGAGGGCCTCCGCAAGAGCAAGGAGATGGCGGAGCAGGAGATGGCGAAACTCACCGGAGGGCTCGGCGGGCTTTCCGGCCTGCTCGGGTAGGACGCGCATGGGCCAGGGCTACTCCGAACCGGTCGAACGCCTCCTCGCGGAGCTGGGGAAGCTCCCCGGCGTCGGCCAGCGCACCGCGGAGCGGCTGGCCTACCATCTCTTGAGGCAGCCCGCGGAGGAGGCGATGAAACTGGCCATCGCCATCCGGGACCTGAAGAAGCTCGTGCGGCCCTGCTCCGTGTGCGGCAACCCGGACGAGACGGACCCGTGCGCGGTGTGCGCGGATCCCCGGCGGGACCGCGGCGCGATCCTGGTGGTCGAGACCCCGAAGGACCTCGCCGCCATCGAGCGGTGCGGCGCCTGGCACGGGGTGTACCACATCCTCGGCGGCCGCCTGGCGCCCCTCGACGGGCTCGGCCCGGAGGACCTGCGCGTCCGGGAACTCGTCGCGCGTCTCACGCCCGAGGTCCGCGAGGTCGTCCTCGGCACCAATCCGGACCTCGAGGGGGACGGGACGGCCCTGTACCTGCGCGAGGCGCTCGCGGGCCGACCGGTGCGGATCTCCCGGCTCGCGCGCGGCCTGCCGGCGGGCTCGACGATCGAGTACTCCTCCGGAGCGGTGCTGGCGGAGGCCGTGAGCGCGCGCGTGGCGATGCCGGAGTAGCCGCGCCCGCTCCGCCCCCGCTCCGCGCGCCGCCGAAGGCCCGCGCGACGCCGCGCCGGGCGGAGTTCGAGCAAACGGTATGCCCATGCTAGAATCGCACGCGAAGGGCCATCCCGCCGCAGCGGCGGGCCGGAACCCGGACGAAGGCCGAGGATGAGCGTGCGCGGGAACGAGAGCGGAGCCTGCGGGAATCGAGGGAGCCGGTGAACATGCGGCTCGATGTGTCCCTGCAGCAGAAGCTCCAGCTCCAGCTGAAGCTCGCCCCGCAGATCATCCAGTCCATCGAGATCCTCCAGCTCCCCGCCCTCGACCTGAAGGACATGATCGAGGAGGAGCTCCTCGAGAACGAGACGCTGGAGGTGCAGGACGCGGCGACGCCGTCCGCGCCCACGGCGCTCGAGGCGGCCAACCGGGAGAGCCACGAGAAGGAGGACTACGAGGAGACGTTCGACCGCCTGGAGCGGCTGATCGAGGACGAGGGGTCCTACGACTACACGCCCCGGCGTCCGCTCCTGACGGAGGATGGCAAGGACAAGAAGCTGGAGGCCCTGCAGAACACCGCCGCGCGGGCCCCGGGCCTCAAGGACAGCCTGATCTCGCAGCTGAGCCTCTCGAACGTCCCCGACCGTCTGCGGCCCCTCGTGCAGGCGATCATCTACTCCCTCGACGATTCGGGCTACCTGCTGTACCCCCTGGACGACGTCCTGCGGATCGTCAACGCGAACGCCGAGGGGGAGGAGCCGTGGACGGCGGAAGAGGCGGAGGCGGCCCTGCGCATCGTGCAGGACCTCGAGCCGCCGGGCGTGGGTGCGCGGAACCTCGCCGAGGCGCTGCTCCCGCAGATCGCCGACACGGACCCGGACGCCGAAGCGCTCCGGCGCCTCATCCGCGACCACCTCGAGGACGTGGAACGCAACCGCATCCCGAAGGTGGCGCGGGAGATGGGGCTCACCGTGGAGCAGGTGAACGAACTGGTGGAGCGGATCGGGCGTCTCGATCCCCGCCCGGGAGCGGTGCTGGCCTCCACCGAGACGTACTACATCACCCCCGACGTGGTCCTCGAGTGGGTCGACGGCGACTACGAGGTGCGGCTCGAGAACTCGTTCATCCCGAGCCTCCGCATCAGCCCCCGGTACCTGAGGCTCCTGCACGACAACCGCCAGGACCCCAAGGTCCGGGAGCACATCAAGAAGAAGATCGAATCGGCCCGCTGGCTCATCGATTCGATCGAGCAGCGCCAGAACACGCTGGAGCGCGTGGTCCGCGCCATCGTGCGCCGGCAGCGCGACTTCCTCGACTTCGGCATCGCGCACCTGAAGCCGCTGAAGATGCAGGAGATCGCCGACGAGCTGCACATCCACGTGTCCACGGTCTCCCGGGCCCTCGCCGACAAGTACATCCAGACCGACCGGGGGATCTTCCCGCTGAAGTTCTTCTTCACCGGCGGCACGCAGTCCGACGACGGGTCGGTGGAATCGCGGGCCTCGGTCAAGCAGAAGGTCCTGGCCATCATCGAGGGCGAGGACAAGGCCAATCCCCTCTCGGACGACGAGGTGGCGGAGCGCCTGCAGAAGGAGGGGCTCGACATCGCGCGGCGGACCGTGACCAAGTACCGGAAACAGCTGAAGATCCCGTCCTCGCGCCAGCGGAGGGTCTGGTCCTGATGTCGGACGCGGAAGTCCCGCGGGCGCGCCGTACCGTGCGCCTCCTCGTGGAGTACGACGGGACGGACTTCTCCGGCTGGCAGCGGCAGGCGGGGGACCGGAGCGTACAGGCGGTACTCGAAGACGCCCTGTCCGCGCACCTCGGGGGGCGGATCGTCACGGTGGCCGCGGGCCGCACGGACGCCGGGGTCCATGCGGCGGGTCAGGTCGTCTCCTTCCGCACGGAGAGCAGGGTTCCCGCGCGCGGCATCGTGCACGGCACGAACGCCCTCCTGCCCCCCGACGTGGTCATCCTCTCGGCCGACGACGCGCCGCCCGACTTCCACGCCTGCCGCGACGCGCGGGCCAAGCACTACCGCTACCGGGCGCTGGACCGGGAGATCCGCTCGCCGCTCGGGGAGCGCTACGCGGCCCGGGTGCGGGGCCCGCTCGACGTGGCGGCGATGGACGGGGCCGCCGCCGTCCTGCGGGGACGCCACGACTTCTCGTCGTTCCGCAGCGCGGGTTCCGTCGTCGGCGACCCGGTGCGGGAGCTGCGGGAACTCGCGGTCTACCGGCAGGGCGACGGCATCGTGTTCGACTTCCGGGGTGACGGGTTCCTGTACCGGATGGTCCGGAACATCGTGGGGACCCTGTTGCAGGCGGGGCGGGGGAGGCTGACCCCGGGGCAGGTGGAGGCGGTGCTGGCGGCTCGAGACCGCCGGCGCGCCGGGCCCACGGCCCCGGCTTGCGGTCTGTGCCTCATGGAGGTGTTCTACGGCTGACGGCAGGGGGCGCGACGGCGGCGGGCGCGGTGGTTTTCTGACCCCGACCGGGAGCACCGCTGCTATAGTCCGCCATCGTCCTCGTCGCGTCAGATGGGCACAGGCCGGTTCGTGAAGACAAGGCCAGCCAGTCCTGCCGGACCGCGGGTTACGGTCGGGCGCTTGGGAGGGCTACCGCTTTGAACGTCAACGTGACGGGCCGCAGCGAGGAAGTGACTCCGGCGATGAAGCAGAAGGCGGCGGAGAAGGTCGCCAGGCTCCTTCGGTTCTTCGACCGGATCACTTGGGTGGAGGTGATCCTCGACGCGAGGAACCAGCGGGGCGCGGCGGAGATCAACGCGGGGCTCAACCGCGGCGCCACCGTCGTGGGCAAGGCCGACGGCGCGGATGTCTACACCGCCATCGACCTCGCCGTGGACAAGATGACGCGGCAGCTCCGCCGCCACAAAGAGAAGCTCAAGGACCGCCGGCCGAAGCGGTCCGCCCCTCCGGCCGGCGAATAGGCGGGAAGGGCGCACCGGCACCGAGGATGGGATGCATTTCTCGAAGCTGATCCGCAAGAAGAACATCTTCAGCGACCTCGAGAGCACCGAGCGCGAAGGCGCCCTGCGTGAACTTCTCGGGAACCTCGAAAAGAACGGCGAACTGACGGGCAAGGACGTCGACCAGGTGTTCTCCGGCCTCATGGCGCGCGAGAAACTGGGCACGACGGGCATCGGGAAGGGGATCGCGATCCCCCACGTGCGGTACGAGGGAGTGAAGGACCTGCTGGTGGCGGTCGGCCGCTCGAAGAGCGGCGTGGACTACGCGGCAGTGGACGGGTCCAAGGTGAAGGTCATCTTCCTCGTGATCACGCCCGGCGCCAAGCAGGACGACTACCTCGCGGTCCTGCGCTGGGTTTCGTCGATCGCCCGGGACGAGTACAACAACAAACTGCTCATGGGCGCCGTCTCGGCGAAGGACTTCGTCGAGATCTTCCAGGACATCGAGGAAGCCAACTGAGCGCGGGGGGGGAGCGCGGGCTCCCCGGGCCGGCACCCCGCCGGCACCGGAGCATGTCGATGGCGGCAGACGGTCTCGTCCGGGATCTCACCCTCCGCAACCGCCACGGATTCCACCTGCGGCCGGCCAGCCTGTTCGTCATGGAGGCGAACAAGTACCGCTGCGAGGTGTTCGTGTCCGTGGACGGCGGGGACGAGGGCAACGGGAAGTCGATCCTCGACCTCTCCGCGCGGGCCGCGGAGTGTGGCGCCCGGCTCCGCATCCGGGCGGCCGGACCCGACGCGGAGGCGGCCCTCGCGGCGCTCTGCGCGCTGGTGGAGAGGGGGTTCGGAGAGGAAGCGGGAGACTGAGGTGGAACTCCGGGAGGGCATCGCCGTCTCGCCGGGCATCGCCGTGGCCCGTGTGTTCCCCCTCGAGTCGGAGGAGTTCTTCGTCAGCGCCCGCCCCGTGTCGGTGGAATCCGTGGACGCGGAAGTGGCGCGGTTCTCCGCCGCCGTGGAAGCCGCGGTGGCGGAGGTCGAGGAGCTCCGCCGCACCAGCGGCCTCGGCGGCGAGATCGGACTTCTGTTCGACGCCCACGTCCAGATCCTCAAGGACCGCAAGGTCCGCGATCAGGTTCTCGATGCGATCCGCCGGGACCGCCGGCCGGCCGAGTACTGCGTGCAGGAGGTCTTCGACCGGCATGCGCGGCGGCTTGCCGGCGTCGGCGACGAGTACTTCGCGGAGCGGGCGAAGGACCTGAAGGACATCGAGCACCGCATCCTGCGCATGCTCTCGGGGGCGCGCGAGCAGCAGCTGGCCTGCCTGACCGAGGACGTGATCGTCGTCGCCCACGACCTGACGCCGACGCAGACGGCCGCTCTCGACCGGACGAAGGTGCGCGGGATCGCCATCGACGTCGGCGGGCGGACGTCGCACACCGCCATCGTCTCCCGGAGCCTCGGCATCCCGGCGGTGGTGGGGCTGACGGACCTGTCGAAGATCGTCCGGGAGGGCCGGGTCGTCGTGGTGGACGGCAACCGCGGGCGGGTCGTCGTGGATCCCGACCCGCCGACGCTGGCCGCCTACGCCCGCCTGAAGGCGGAGTACGACGCATACGTCGTCTCCCTCGCCCGGGGGCGTCACCTGCCCGCCGAGACGCTCGACGGGCACCGGATCCGGCTGTACGGGAACATCGAGCGGCCCGGTGACGTGGAAGCGGTCCTGGAGGCGGGCGGCGACGGCGTCGGCCTCTTCCGGACGGAGTTCCTCTACGAGAACCCGGGGTGCCCCCCGACGGAGGAGGAGCACTACGCCGCCTACCGCCGCGCCGCGGAGGGTCTCGCGGGGAAGCCGCTGGTGATCCGGACGTTCGACCTCGGCGGCGACAAGGTGACCGCGGACCCGTCCCTCGCGAGGGAGCGGAATCCGTTCATGGGGCTCCGGTCGCTCCGGTACTGCCTCGCGCACCCCGAGGTCTTCGTGCCGCAGCTGAAGGCGATCCTGCGTGCCGCCGTCCACGGCGACGTGCGGATCATGTTCCCCATGGTCTGCACCGTGGAGGAGGTCCGCCGCGCGCGGGCGATCCTCGAGGACGCGAAGGACCTGCTCCGGGCCGAGCGGCGGACTTTCAAGGCGGACGTGCCGGTCGGCATCATGGTGGAGACGCCCGCCGCCGCCGTGGCCGCGGACCTCCTCGCCCGCGAGGTCCGGTTCTTCTCCGTCGGCACCAACGACCTCATCCAGTACTCCATGGCCGTGGACCGCGGCAACGAGAAGGTGGCCAGCCTCTACCAGCCCGCGCACCCGTCCATCCTGCGCCTCCTCGAGAACGTGATCCGCAAGGGCACGGAGCGGGGCGTGGAGGTCGCGGTGTGCGGCGAGATCTGCGGAGAGGCCAACTACACCCTCCTCCTCCTCGGCATGGGTCTGCGCGAACTCTCCCTCGCCCCGTCCCTCATCCCCCAGATCAAGAAGGTCATCCGCTCCGTCACCGTGGAGCGCGCCCGGGAGGTGGCCCACGCCGCCCTCGGCATGCTCGAGGCCGCGCAGACCGAACGGTACCTGCACGCCAGCCTCCGGCAGGTCCTGCCGATGATCTTCTGACCCCCGCCGATCCCCACGCCGGAGGGTGTCAAGGGGAAACGCCTTCGGATTTCCGTCAAGTCGCCCGGGGGTGATTCCGAAGAGGACTTCGCCATGTTCCGGGTCGTCAGCATGAAGCGGCGGAGGGGGTATCCATGCTCAAGAAGGTGAAGAGCCTCATCGGGCTGGACATCGGGAGCAGCTGCGTCAAGGCCGTGGAGTTGACCCAGGTCGGGAGCGACCTGGTCATCACCGGGTACGGCGAGTCCGAGATCCTCTCGGAGAAGTCGAAGGCCGACGCCATCCTCGACGTCCTGCACTCGAACGCGTTCCGGACCCGCCGGGTCGTGACCGCGGTCTCCGGCAAGTCGGTCATCGTGCGGTACCTGACGATGATCCAGATGGCCTCGGAGGACCTGCAGAACGCGATCAAGTTCGAGGCCGACAAGTACATCCCGTTCGACGTCGACGAGGTCGTGCTGGACTGCCAGCGCCTCGAGGACCCGCCGGAGATCGGCCGGATGGGCAACGTGGGGGAGGGGGAGATGCGCGTCCTCCTCGTCGCCGTCAAGCGGGCCCTCGTCGACGACCACGTGAGCCTGATCCAGAGCATCGGGCTCACTCCCGAGGTCATCGACGTCGACACGTTCGCCCTCGGCAACGCCTACGAGCTGCGCGGCCGGCTGGCCCCCGCGGCGGAGCGCGACGACCGGGCGGTGGCGCTCGTGGACATCGGCGCCAACAAGACGAACGTGAACATCCTCCAGGGCACGACCTCGTACTTCACCCGCGAGATCTACCTCGGGGGCGACGACCTGACCTCCGCCATCGCCAAGCGGTTCTCCGTGGAGGCGCACCAGGCGGAGCTCATGAAGCGCGACCCCGGGGAGAACGTCGAGGAGATCCGCCAGGCGGTCACTCCGGTCATCGAGGACGTGGCCAACGAGATCCACCTGTCGTTCGACTACTTCGAGAACCAGTTCGACCGCGAGGTGGAGGAGGTCTTCCTCTCCGGCGGCGGAGCGCGGCTGCCGTTCTTCGAGGAGGCGCTCGAGAAGATCTTCGAGAAGCGCGCCAGGAACTGGGACCCGACCGAGAACCTCAAGATCAACGCGGACACCGTGGACGTGGGGAAGCTGAAGGCGGGCGCTTCGCAGCTGGCGGTTGCCGTGGGGCTCGCGAGCCGGATCAGAAAGGACTAGGCCATGATCAGGGTCAACCTGCTGCCTCCGGAGTACCGCAAGATCGAGCGGACCCCGATCTTCAGGTTCGTCACGCTCATCTGCGGCGTCGTGCTCTCGGCCTCGGTCCTCGGGGCCTTCCTCTACGTGCACTTCGCGGTGCTCGTGAAGGTGGTCAGCGAGCGGGAGAAGTACTCCGAGACCTACCTGACGAAGAAGGTCGTCGCGGACCGCTCGGTGGCGCTCGAGAACGAGGCCAAGGAGTACAAGCGCCGCCTCCTGACCATCGACGAGATCAGCAAGAGCCGGCGGGTGTGGTCGCGGAAGGTGGACCAGCTGTGCGACATCGTCCACAACCGGGGAGACACGCGGCGACACCTGGTGTGGCTGACGGACCTGCGCACGCTGTCGGCGGCCAAGGGTGCCGGCGGCGGCCTCTACATCCGCGGGCTCTCCGGCGGCAAGGAGATCGCGCGGCTCTCCGATTTCCATCTCGACATCAAGAACTCGGAGTTCTTCCAGGGCTTCGAGCAGATCGACCACCCGGAGGGCAACGTCGTCCAGTTCACGGACGGGCTCGAGCCCTCCTGCGCGTGGGAGTTCGATTTCAACATCCGGTTCGCGGCGGACGCGACGGCCAAGCGGAAGGCGAAGTAGTGCGGGACAGCCCGCTGACCTGGAGGTGAGGCGTGGGACGGTTCACCGAGAAGCAGCTGACGATCATCACGATCGTGGTGGCGGTCCTGATCACGGGGCTCTTCGCCGCCCTCATCGTCAAGGACGCCGGAACGATCCGCGAGGAACGGGCGAAGATCGACACGATCCGGCAGCAGATCGACAGCGCGGACGCCGAGATCGGTCGGACGGACTCGCGCGAGACCGAGGTCGTGGTGTTGCGCGAGATCGTGAAGCGCGACGCGGCGATCCTGCCGGACGAGACCGAGATCAACGAGTTCGTCAACGTCCTCGGCGAATTCGAGAAGGCCTCCGGGGTGGTGGTGACCCAGGTCCATGGGCTCACGAAGAGCGCCCAGGCCAAGGGTAAGGAGGCCATCCAGAAGATCCCCATGAAGATCCGGCTGCAGGGGAGCACGGAGCAGTTCCTGAAGTTCATGAACCTCCTCGAGAACCACGACCGCTTCGTGTCGATCTCGGGGTTCGCCGTGACGAAGGGCGATGAGCGGGACGAGAAGGGGTGCATCCGGCACGAGATCAACCTCGAGCTCGAGACGTACTCCTACAACCCGAAGGGCGGGCCCGTGGCCCGCGTCGAGATCCAGAACTACGAGCGCCGGGTGGAGGAGCTCGCGGTCCAGCAGCGGATCAGCCAGAGCAAGCCGGCGTTCATCGAGAAGTACCAGCTGAAGGGGGCGCTGAACCGCCGTGATCCGCTGTCCGACCCGCGCGTGCCGGAGAGCTCGGGCGACCCGACGCTGAACCCGGAGGAGCGCTTCCGCAAGGAGCGCGGGCTGGTGGATCAGCTGGTCCTCGATCTGCAGCTTCTCCGTCTCGACGTCCAGGCGGAGGCGAAGTTCCGCGCCGAGCACGACATCATCAAGATCCCGGCCGCGGCGAAGGCCGTCGACGAGAAGATGGCCGAGATCGAACTCTCGGTCACGAACGTCCTCCAGAACCAGCTGGTGACCATCGCCGAGCTGAAGGGCGAGTTCATGGACCGGGTGGTGAAGCCCTTCGAAGACCTGAAGGCCGCCCGGAGCGCCGCGGCTCGGGACGTCATCGTCCAGGCGCGGCAGGTGGAGGAGTGGTACGTCAAGATGAAGGAGCGGTTCGACGCCGCCGCGTATCGGGAAGTCACGCTGGCCTACGAGGGCTTCTGCCGGCTCGTGGACAAGCGGGAACTGGCTCCCGACGCCGTGCCGATCGAGCAGCAGATGAAGACCCTCGCCCGCCAGGCGGAGGTCATCGGGAAGTTCGAGCGTGAGCCGCTGACCATACAGGGCGTGATCATCGATCCGGCGCGGAAGTCCTACGCGATCATCAACGGCCAGATCCTCTCCGAGGGGGAGGAGGTCGGATCCGACGGGAAGATCAGGATCGACCGCATCCGGAATGATCAGATCCAGTTCGTGTACCAGGGCGTGCCGATCGTGAAGTACCTGCGGAAGTAGAACCGACCCGGCGCCGTCGCGCGGGGCCGATCCGCAACTGGGGCGACTGTAGGAGGAGCGCGTACATGAGATCCGTGCGTCGAAGGACCGGCATCCGGGCCCTGCTGACCGGGGTCGTCGGCCTCGCCATGCTCCTGGCATGGGGAGCGCCGGCGCTCGCCCAGGGAACGCCGGAACCGGGGGCGGAGCGGCCTGGCGCGGGGGCGCAGATCACCCTCGACGTCAAGGACCGTCCGCTGAAGGATGTCGTGGAGTACATCCGGAGCAAGACGGTGGTGAACATCATCGTGGCTCAGGATGCGGAGCAGGAGAAGGTGACGATCAACATCCGTGACCTGCCGTGGGAGAAGGCCCTCGAGCTGGTCGCGGACAACGCGGAGTGCGTGCTCGTCCGCGACGGTCCGAACCTCATCAAGGTCGAGAAGCCTCCGCAGGTGTCGTTCGACTTCCAGGACGCCGACATCCGGAAGGTGATCAGCATGATCGCCGCCTACTCCGGGGCGAACGTCGTCGTCGGCCAGGAGGTCCAGGGCACGGTCACGGTCCGCCTGAACAAGGTGCCGTGGCGGAACGCCCTCGACACCGTCGTCAAGACCCTGGGCTTCGTCGTGGTGGAGGACGAGCGGGGCATCCTGCGCGTCACCGACCCGGCGCGGCTGCAGGAGCAGCTCGAGACCCGGGTCTACACGTTCAAGTACGTCCGCCCGCCGGCTCCCTACCTCGCGAAGATCAAGACCGACGTGCAGGTGGACAGCGTGAAGGCGCCGACGGACGACCTGAACAAGGAGTTCAACATCCTGCAGGCGTTCCGGGCCGCCGTGTCGCCCGAGGGTTCCCTGGAGTACATCCAGGCGAGCAACTCGGTCGTCGTGACCGGCACGACCCCCAAACTCCAGCGGCTCGAGGAACTCATCCAGAAGGTGGACGTGGAGCCGCAGATGGTGGCCGTGGACATGCAGTTCATCGCCACGCGCAATACCGACTTCCTCGACGTCGGCGTCGACCCGGGGGACCAGGGCATGAGGATCGCCATGGACTTCGGGAGCATGACCCACCGGTTGCCCTTCAGCCTCGGGGACGGCGGCTGGGAAGACAGCATCTCCGCCGAGGGCGGCAGCAACCCCGCCGCCAACGACTGGCACGGGACGGGACCCAATCCGATCCCGTCGGGGAGCGGGTTCACCTTCGGCACCCTGGACTTCACGGGTGTGCAGTTCACGCTTCGTCTGCTGAAGAAGGACACCCAGAGCAAGCTGGTGCAGGCGCCGAAGATCCTGACCCTCGACAACCAGGCCGCCACGATCTTCGTGGGCGAGACCATCCGCTACGCGCAGACGGACGCCGAGCAGGGGCAGGCGGGCGGCCTCACGTACTCGATCAGCGAGGCGGAGAACTCGCCGACGCAGACCGGCTTCCAGATGCTCGTGATCCCGCACGTGATCCCGGGCAGCAACAAGATCATGATGACCGTGATCCCGCAGCAGAAGACGCTGACGGGGACTTCCGCGGAGCAGCCCGGCTTCAACGTGTTCCGCGGCGGCACGGGCGCGAACGAGGTGCAGATCGCCCTGCCGCAGGAGGCTTCGGCCACGGTCGTCACGCACATGCTGCTCGAGTCCGGCGAAACCGCCGTCCTCGGCGGCCTCCTGACGAACCTCGAATCGAAGACGGTCCAGGGCGTCCCCCTGCTCATGGACCTCCCGATCGTGGGCTGGCTGTTCAAGAACGAGAAGACGTCCGAGAACAAGGAGCACCTCATCATCCTCATCACCCCGCACGTGCTGCGGGGGGCGGAAGAGCGCCGGGCGAGCCTGTCCGACGAAGTCCGCCAGGTGCAGGACCGGATGAGGGCCGAGTACCAGGATATGGTCAACGAGGCGGCCAGGAGCGCGGCTCCCGTCGCGCCGGAAGGCGCTGGGAAGTAGATCCGCCGCCGCCTGCGAGCGCGGGGCCGCCGGGCGACCGGCGGCCCCGTCGATTCCCGGTCGGAATTCGGTGCCCCGGAAGCGCCGGGATCGCGTAAAAGCGGGGTTTCGCAGGATCCGCCGCCCACACACCACGCCGCCGGCCCGCCCGGGAGGTCCCCGCCATGGCTCTTTCGTCCCGCGACTGCATCGACCTCGAGAACCGCTACGGCGCCCACAACTACCATCCGCTGCCCATCGTCATCTCGAGGGCGGAGGGCGCCTGGGTTACGGATCCTGAGGGCCGTCGATACCTCGACTGCCTCGCCGCGTATTCGGCCCTGAACCAGGGCTACAACCACCCCCGGATCCTCGCCGCGGTGCGGGCGCAGCTGGAGACCGGCGTGACGCTGACCTCGCGGGCGTTCTACAACGACCGGCTGGGCCAGTTCCTGAAGAAGATCTGCGAGCTGTCGGGGTTCGCGAAGGCGCTGCCGATGAACACCGGCGCCGAGGCGGTGGAGACGGCCATCAAGATGGCGCGCAAGCACGCCTACAAGGTGCGGGGCGTGCCCGAGGGGCAGGCGGAGATCGTGGTGTTCTCGGGGAACTTCCACGGGCGGACCACCACGATCGTCGGCTTCTCCGACGAACCGCAGTACCGGGACGGATTCGGCCCGTTCACGCCGGGCTTCCGGCTCGTGCCCTACGGGGACGCGGCGGCGCTCCGGGCGGCCGTGACCGGGCACACCGCGGGCGTCCTCATCGAGCCGATCCAGGGCGAAGCGGGCATCATCGTGCCGCCGAAGGGCTACCTCGCGGAGGCGGAACGGGTCTGCCGCGCGACGGGGGCTCTCCTTATCCTCGACGAGATCCAGTCCGGCCTCGGCCGGACGGGGAAGATGTTCGCGTACCAGCACGAGAACGTCCGTCCGGACGTCCTCATCCTCGCGAAGGCGATCTCCGGCGGCGTCATGCCGGTCTCCGTGGTGCTGGCGGACGACCCCGTCATGTCCGTGTTCCGGCCCGGCGACCACGGCTCGACATACGGCGGGAACCCCCTGGGCGCCGCGGCGGCCTGCGCCGCGCTCGACGTCCTCGTCGAGGAGCGACTCGTGGAGCGGGCGCGGGAGATGGGCGAGTTCCTGATGGCGGGGCTGCGGGCGATCCCCTCGCCCCACGTGAAGGAGGTGCGAGGCGTCGGCCTGTGGGTCGGCGTGGAGATCCGTCCGGAGTCGGGGAAGGCCCGGCCGTTCTGCGAGCGGCTCCTCGCGCGCGGCGTGCTGTGCAAGGAAACCCACGACCAGGTGATACGCTTCGCCCCGCCGCTGGTCGTGACCAGGGAGGATCTGGAGTACCTGCTGGCCCAGGCCCGCGCCGTGCTGGCCTGAGGAGGAGCCCGTGCCCGAGCCGGAGTACCGCCGGTTGCGCCTGTACTTCACGAAGCGCGGCGACTCGCGGTTCCTCTCGCATCTCGACCTCATGCGGACCATCGAGCGGGCGGTGCGCCGGGCGGGGCTGCCCGTGCGGTTCACGGAGGGCGAGAACCCGCACGTCCGCCTCTCCTTCCCCGCCGCGCTCCCGCTCGGCCTCGAGTCTCTCTGCGAGGCGCTGGAAGTGCAGGTTCTCGCCACCGTCACGGTGCGGGAGGCGTGCGCGCGCCTGTCCGCCGAATTGCCGGAGACGCTCCGCTTCTTCGGCGGGGACGCCGCCTTCCCGGGGGAGAAGTGGCGGCTCGCGGAGAATCTCTACGAAGTCCGGCCCGGCGACGGGGTGCTGCCCGACGCGGCGGAACTCGAGGCGCTCTCGGCGCGGGCGGAGATCCCGGTCGAGCGGCGCGGGAAGACGGTCGACCTGAAGCCGCTCCTGCGCTCCGTCGAGCGGCACGGGGACCGCCTGCTGGCCGGGATCGCCTGGTCGGAGGAGGGGACGGCGCGTCCGGAGGACCTCCTCCGTGCGCTGAACCGCGACCCGGGGGCCTTCCGGGTGGTTAAAATCGGCATGGTCTTCACCTCGAATCGCGGGGAGACCCTCCGCAAGGTCCATGACCCGTCGGATCCTGGTTAACGCGCTGGAGGCGGACGAGGTCCGCGTCGCCGTCCTCGACGACGATCGGCTCGACGACCTGTTCCTCGAACGGGCCGGGGCGAAGACCTACTTCGGGAACATCTGCAAGGGACGGGTCGTCAACGTCGAGCCGGCGATCGAGGCCGCCTTCGTGGACTTCGGCGGCGACCGCAACGGCTTCCTCCACGCGTCGGACGTGATGCCGTTCTACTCCGACGATCCCGCGGACATCACGGCCTACGAGCGGCGCCCGCGCGGACGCCCCGGCCACATACGGGAACTCCTGCGCTCCGGTCAGGAGGTCCTCGTCCAGGTCTCGCGCGACGGGATCGGCACCAAGGGGCCGACGTTGACGACCTACGTGTCGATCCCCGGCAAGTACATGGTGCTGATGCCGAGCCTCGCGCGCGTGGGGGTCTCGAAGAAGATCCGGGGCGACGAGGACCGGCGGCGCCTGAAGGAGGTCATCGCGGGGTTCACCACGCCGCCGGGGATGGGGCTCATCGTGCGGACGGCGGGGGCGACGTCGGATCCCGGCGAACTCCGGCGCGACCTCGAGTACCTCCTCAACCTGTGGGAGTCCATCGTCCGCCGGGTCCGCGCGTCCCGGGCCCCGGCCACGGTCTACCGCGAATCGGACCTGGTGATCCGCACGATCCGGGATCTCTTCGACGCCACCGTCGAGGAGATGGTCGTGGACGCCCCGGAGGCGGAGCGGCGCGCCCGCGAGTTCCTGAAGGAGGTCATGCCGGAGTGCGCGGGCAGGGTGCGGGCCCACGCCGGGCCGCAGCCCCTGTTCGACCAGTTCGGCGTCGAGCGGCAGATCGAGCGGATCTTCCAGCACCGGGTGCCGCTGCCGAGCGGCGGGTCGCTGGTCATCGAGCCCACCGAGGCGCTGGTCGCCATCGACGTGAACTCGGGGCGCTTCCGCACCGAGGCGGACCTCGAGGACACGGCCTACCGGCTCAATCTCGAGGCCATCCCGGAGATCTGCCGGCAGCTGCGACTGCGGGACCTCGGCGGTCTGATCGTCGTGGACATGGTGGACATGCGGGACCCGGGCCGGCGGCGGGAAGTGGAGGCGGCCTTCCTCGCCGAACTCCGGCGGGACAAGGCCCGCGTGCGCATGGCGCCCATCAGCGAGTTCGGCGTGGTCGAGCTGACCCGGCAGCGCGTCCGTCCGAGCATCCGCCAGGAGATGACGGTGCGATGCCCCGCCTGCCGGGGGACCGGGTCCGTGCAGTCCGTCGAGTCGCTGGTCCTCAGGGCGCAGCGCGAGGTGGCGGCGTTCCTGGCCGCGGGAGGGGCGGGCGGCGTGCGGCTCACGGTGCGGCCGGAGGTCGCGGAAGCCCTGCGCGGGCCGAAGGGGCGCGCCCTCGCGGAATTGGCGGCGCGGGCCGGGCGCGAGGTCCTCGTCGCGGCCGATCCGGGCCTCGCGCCCGAGGACGTGCGGGTGGAGAGCCTGCCCGGAGAGGGGCCTGCGACGGCGAGCGCCGCGGCTCGTTCTTGACTCCGGACCGCGCCCGAGGTTGAATCCGGGTTTCCGATTCGGAATGCAGGAGACCGGACCATGTACGCCGTGATCCAGGACGGAGGCCGCGAGTTCAAGGTCGCTCCCGACGCCGTCGTCGAGGTGGACTACCGCGACGGCCTCGACCAGGGCGCCGAGGTGGTGTTCGACCGCGTGCTGCTCGTGCGCAAGAGCGACACCGAGGTGCTCGTGGGCACGCCGACCGTGCCCGGGGCGCAGGTCCGGGGTACCGTCCAGGGGACGGTCAAGGGCGACAAGGTCATCGCCTACACCTACAAGCGGCGGAAGGGCTTCCACCGCAAGCGTGGCCACCGGCAGCTGTACACGCGCGTTCGCATCACGGGCATCACGGCCTAGGGGGACGAGATGGCGCACAAGAAGGGACAGGGCTCGACCCGGAACGGTCGTGACTCGAACGCTCAGCACCGCGGCGTCAAGGCCTACGGCGGCCAGTTCGTGACCGCGGGCAGCATCGTGATCCGGCAGGTGGGCACGAAGTTCCGGGCGGGCCGGAACACCCGCCTGGCCCGGGACTACTCCGTGTTCGCGACCGCCGACGGCGTCGTCGAGTTCGACACCGGCCGGCGCGTGCACGTGAACCCGGTCGGCGGCTAGCCGGGCGCGCCTCCCGGCGCCCACCGGGGACCCCATGTTCAAGGACGTCGCCGAAGTCCTGTTCAAGGCCGGCGACGGCGGCCACGGCTGCGTCTCGTTCCGCCGGGAGAAGTACGTCCCGCGGGGCGGCCCGGACGGCGGCAACGGGGGCGACGGCGGGGACGTGATCCTCGAGGCCGACGCGGCTCTCACCACCTTCGCCGACTGCATGCTCCTGCCCGAGATGCGCGCGCAGAGCGGGCGCCAGGGCGAAGGGGGACGTCGGACCGGCCGGGCGGGGGAGGATCTGGTCGTCCGCGTGCCCCCGGGCACCGTCATCCACGACGCGGAGAAGGGGCACGTCCTGAAGGACCTGAAGGCGCCGGGGGACCGCGTGGTCCTCCTCAAGGGCGGTCGGGGCGGCCGCGGCAACGCGGTCTTCGCCCGCGCCACGCGCCAGGTGCCCCGCCGGGCGGACCCGGGGAAGGAGGGGGCCCGCCGCGCCGTGCGGCTCGAGCTCTCGCTGGTGGCCGACGTGGGCATCGTGGGGCTCCCCAACGCCGGGAAGTCGACGCTGCTCTCGCGGATCAGCGCGGCCCGGCCCCGCATCGCCGACTACCCGTTCACCACGCTCGTCCCCAACCTCGGCGTGGTCCGGGTGGACCCCTCGCGGTCCTTCGTCATCGCCGACATCCCGGGGCTCATCGAGGGCGCCTCGGGGGGCGCCGGGCTCGGCCACCGCTTCCTCAAGCACGTGGAGCGGACCCGCGTCCTCATCCATCTCGTGGACGCCCACCCGCCGGAGGGGGACCCGGACCCCGTGCGGGCCTGGCGGATCGTCCGCCAGGAGCTCTCCGCCTTCTCCGAGGCCCTCGCGGCCAAGGAGGAGGTCATCGCGCTGAACAAGATCGATGCGGGTCCGGCGGACGCCGTCCTCAAGTCGCTGCGGTCGGAATCCGAAAGGGAAGTGTGCCCGATTTCCGCCGTGTCCGGGGAGGGAGTTCGGGAGATGCTCGCGGCGCTGTGCCGCGTGCTCTACCGCGAAGAGGAGTGAGGCGGCGGGCAGGGAAACGCTGATGGAGACGACGGCTCAGGCCCCCGCGCGTGCCGCACGGGCGGCCCCTGAGGACCTGCTCTCCTTCGAGGGGCTGTTGTCGGCCATGCTGAAGGAGGGGGCTTCCGACCTCGTCCTGAAGACCGGCTCCTGCCCCGCCATCCGGGTGGACGGCCGCATGCGGTTCATCTCGGACCAGGTGACCACGCACGAGTTCGCGATGGGCGTCCTGAACCGCGTCCTCGCCCCTCCGCTGCAGGATGCCTTCGTCGCGCGCGGAGAGGTGGACACGGCGTTCCAGCTGGAGGGGAAGGCGAGGTTCCGGGTCAACGTCTTCCGCCAGCAGGGGCACATCGGGTTCGCGCTCCGGCACGTGCGCGACGACATCCCGAGCCTGCGGGAACTGAACCTGCCCGCGGAGCCCCTGGAGCGCCTCGCCAGCCTGTCGCGCGGCCTCGTGCTGGCGACGGGGGTGGCGGGCAGCGGCAAGTCGACGACGCTGGCGTCGATGATCCAGTACATCAACCTGAACTCGCAGAAGCACATCGTCACCATCGAGGACCCCATCGAGTTCCTGCACCACGACCGGAAGTCCGTGGTCACCCAGCGCGAAGTGGGGAGCGACACCCTCGACTTCCACACCGCGCTGAAGTACGTGGTCCGCCAGACGCCGGACGTCGTCCTGATCGGCGAAATGCGCGACCGGGAGACGATGGAGGCGGCGCTCTCCGCGGCGGAGACGGGCCACCTGGTGCTCTCCACCCTGCACACCGTGAACGCCATCCAGACGGTGGAGCGGATCATCTCGTTCTTCCCGCCGCACCAGCACGCGCTCATCCGCCAGCAGCTGTCGATGGTCCTCGAGGGGGTCATCTCCCTGCGCCTGATCCAGCGCAAGGACCGTCTCGGGCGGGTCCCGGCGGTGGAGCTGCTCCTGGCGACGCCGACGGTGAAGGAGATCCTCGCGGAGGGGCGGACCCGCGAACTCACCCGGGCCATCCAGGAGGGCGCGGAGTACTTCGGGACGCAGACCTTCAACCAGAGCCTCGTGTCGCTGTGCAAGGAGGGGAAGATCACGCACGCGGAGGCCATCGTGGCGGCGGACAACCCCGACGAGTTCAAGCTGGAGATGCGGGGCATCGCCAAGGGCGGCAAGGTCGACTTCGAGTTCGAGTACTGACGCGTCCGGTCGTCGGTGGCGCCGCCGGGCGCTGCCGACGGTGCCCTGAATTCCTCGGCGTGGGCCGGCCCCGGGATACACTGCGGAAGATTCGGCGGAGTGCCGCCGTCAGAGTGGCCAGAGACCCGCTCCGGGACCATCCGCGATGAAGGTCAAGTTCGCCAAACGCCTGTTGTGGTTCATGAACGCGGTGCTCGTCATCGCGATCCTCTCCTTCGCGGTCCGGTTCTTCATCCTCGGGGGACCGCGCAAGACCTTCGCGCGCACCGCCGAGCAGGTCCTCGGCGCCGGCGGCCTGCCGCGCGCCAGCCCGCCGGTGAAGTACAGCAAGCCGCTGCCGGCGGACACCTTCCGCAGCACGCACGAACTGGCCATCTCCGGCAACCCGCCGGCCGTCGAACGCCCGGTGGGGCCCACGGAGACCGCGCGGCAGGTGGCTCCGCTCGAACGCGACTACGAACTCCACTGGACCAAGGTGGACATCGCCGACCCGTTCGGCAGCCAGGCCCACCTGTTCCACAAGCCGAGCAAGACGATCCGCTACGCGAGCGTGGGGACGGTCCTGGACGGCTGGAAGCTAGTGCGCGTCCGGATCGACGAGGCCGACTTCGAGCAGGAGAAGAACGCCGAGAAGGTCACCCTGAAGGTCTCCCGGCCGGTGGTCGCCGCCCTGCCGGTCGGCGCCGACGGGGCGCCACGGGAAGTCACCGGGCCCATCGGCGCCGGCCCGGGCGACGGAAAGCCGCCCCGGGAGGGTCCGACCCGCGCCGCCACCGAGAGCCGGCCCGGGTTCTGGGACGTCCCCTCGGAGGAGCAGGCGTGGTGGGAGGAGTACGGCGAGGAGGTGCTGGAGAAGGAGGTCACGATCCAGCCCGTCACCGACCCTGACACCGGCCGCCCGGCGGGGCTCATGCTGAAGGGCTTCTCGGGCAACTCCATCGCCGCCGCGCGCGGCCTGCAGCCCGGCGACATCGTCCGCTCGATCAACGGCGTCCCGGTCAACTCGCGCCAGGAGGCCGTCAACTACGTCAAGGGGCCCGGGAAGGGTCTGCCGAAGTACGTGGTGGAGATCGAGCGCAAGGGCCGCGTCTTCACGACCACGTTCAACGTGCGCAAGTAGACGGGCTTGCGGTAGCCTTTCAGACGATGCTCCTCGCCGCCGACGTGGGCAACTCGGCCGTCAAGTTCGCGCTCTTCGAGGGCTCCCGTTGCGTCGCCACGGCGCGCGTCGCCTCGGCGGACCTCGCCGGTTCGGCCGCGCTCCCGGACCTCGGCGCCCCCTGGGACGAGGCGGTGGCCGTCAGCGTCAGCGCCCCCGGGCTCGCGGCCCTCGAACGGGCGGCCGGCCGCCGAGTGCTCGTCCTCGGCCGGGATCTCCCGCTGCTGGTGGCCAACCGCTACCGCCGGCCGGAGGAGGCGGGGCACGACCGCCTGGTGAACGCGGCGGCCGCGCACGCCGAGGCGGGGGGCGCCGCGGTCGCGGTGGACGCGGGCTCCGCGGTGACCGTGGACGCGGTGGGAAGGGACGGCGCGTTCCTCGGAGGGGCCATCGCGCCGGGCCTCGGGGCCCACGCCCGGGGACTCGCGGGCGCGGCGCCGGCGCTCCCGACGTGGGACGGCCGTTCGCCCGCCGGCGGCGTGCCCGCCACCACCGCGGAGGCGATCCGGGCCGGCGTCGTCACGGGCTTCGTGGGGGCGGTGGAGCGCCTGGTGCGGGAGGTCTCCGCCGCGCTGATCGCCGCCGAGTCCCTCTCCGCACCGCCGGCGGTGCTCGTGACCGGCGGCGACGGGCCGCTCCTCTGCGCGACGACGGTGCTGCCCGTGCGGGGAGTCCCGGACCTGACGCTCGTCGGCGTGCGGATCCTCTACGAGCGCGGCAAGGGGAGGACGACGTGCACCTGATCTCCCTCGACGACCTCCCGGCGGCGGACCTGCGGGGGCTCTTGCGTGGCGACCTGCCGGCGGAGACGCCGCGGGGGGGGCTCGTCGCCCTCCTCGACTTCCTGCCGCTCGGCGCGGACGCGCTGGCGCTGCGGGCGGCCGCGGCGCGCCTCTCGGCGGAAGTCGTCGAGGGTGCGCGGCTGTTCCCGCGGTTCCCGGAGGGAGTGGACCTCCTCGAGGCGGCGCGGGCCGTCGGGGCCCACGCCGGCGCCGTCGTGCTGCGGCATCCCCTGCGGGGCGCGGTGCGGGCGGCGGCGGCCGTGAGCCGGGCGCCCGTCCTCTCGGCGGGAGACGGCACGGGCGAGGACCCGCTGTTCGCGCTCGGTGATCTGGCCGTCCTGTCCGCGGAACTCGGGGGGCTCTCCGGGCGGAGCGTCGCGCTGTGCGGCGACCTCCGCCGCAACCGGCGCGTCCACTCCCTGGCGGGAGGGCTCGTGGCCTGCGGCGCCCGGGTGCTGTTCGTCCCCGCGCGAGGCGCGGAGCCGGACGAGTCGTTCCTCCACCGCCTCGGGGTCGCGCGCGGATGCCACCCGGTGAGGTTCGCCGAGCAGTCCATGGACTCGCTCTTCGACATGGTGGACTCCTGGCTCCTCACGCCCGACGTCGACCACCAGCTGCCGCTGCTGCCGGACCTGGACGCCTCCTCCGACCTCGACCGGCGCCGGGTGCGGCACCAGGTCCGCCGGATCGACGCGATGTGGCTGGCCGCGGCGCGGGACGACGAGGGCGAGCCGGTGGAGGACCCCGCACCGCGGGCGCTCCCGTGGCGCGGGGAGGACGGTCGGGAGTTCACCACGCCTTCGCGCCCCCGCGACACGCCGGTGGACTGGGTGCGACGAGCGGATTCGGCCGTGAAGCCGCTGGCCGCGGTGCTCGCGCGGGCGCTGCGGGGGCCGGCCCCGCCGCCGGTCATGCCGGAAGGCGTCTACTGCGCGGCGGAGGGGCTGCGGTGCGCCGAGGCCTCCTGCGTGGCGTGCCGGGAGCCGGCGCGGGTGATGCCTGCGTTCGCGCTCGTGCGCACGGACCCCGTGCTGCTGTCGTGCGTGTACTGCCTGGCGCGTCGTAAGGCGCAGTACATCGGCAGCCGCGTCGAGAAGAGGTACCACCGCCTCACGTCGTCCCAGGTGCGGAAGATCCTCCCGCGGAACGCCGTGTTCTTCGGCAGCGGACGCGAGGCGGAGGCGGCGGGCTTCGTGTCTTCGAGGATCGAGTAGGGGGGAGCGTGGACCGGATCCCGGGGGTTCTTCGCATCCGCGGCGCGGAGGTCCTGTGCCCGGCCACCGGGCTCTCGGGCGTGCGCGACCTGTACGTGGCGGACGGGCGGCTCCGCCTCGCCGAGCCGGGCGGGCGGATCGAGGCGGAGATCGATGCGCGGGGCCTCGTGGCGGCGCCGGGGTTCATCGAGCTGCACGCCCACCTGCGGGAGCCGGGGTTCACGGAATCGGAGACGATCGCCAGCGGCCTGGCCGCCGCGCTGGCCGGCGGCTACACCGCCGTGTTCGCGATGGCGAACACCCGGCCGCCGAACGACACCCCGGCGGTGACGGAGGCGATGCTGCGGGCCGCCCGGGACAGCGGCTCCCCGGTCCGCCTGTTCCCCGTGGCCGCCGCCACCGTGGGGCTCCTCGGGCGCGAACCCGCGGAGTACGAGGGTCAGAAGCGGGCCGGCGCGGCGGCCGTGTCCGACGACGGCCGCCCGGTGAGGGACGATGCCGTCATGGCCCGGTGCATGGCCGCGGCGGCGCGGGCGGGGCTGCCGATCCTCGACCACGCGACCCACGGCCCGGACCCCGGCGGGGGCGTCGTCCACGAAGGGGCCTGCTCTCGCGCGCGCGGTCTGCCCGGCCTGCCGCGCGAAGAGGAGGATGCGCTCGTGGAGCGGGACATCCGCCTGTGCGAGGACAGCGGGCACCCCATCCACATCCAGCACCTGTCCACGGCGGGGGCGGCCGCGCGGGTCCGCGCCGCCCGCGCGCGCGGCGCGCCGGTGACCGCGGAGGCGGCGCCGCACCACCTCCTCCTGACGGACGAGGCGGCCCGCGACCCCGACCACAAGATGAACCCGCCGCTCCGGGAGGAGTCCGACCGCACGGCGCTCGTCGCCGCGCTCCTCGACGGGACCGTGGACGCGATCGCCACGGACCACGCTCCCCACGCCCCGGCCCTCAAGGCCCGGGGCATGCTCGCGGCCCCCTTCGGGGTCATCGGCATGGAGAGCGCCTTCGCGGCCCTGTACACGGACCTCGTGCTGCCGGGTCTGCTGCCCCTCGCGCGCCTGGTCCTCCTCCTGACCGCGGGGCCGGCGGCGGTGGGGCGCGTGGCGGGCGGACGCCTGGCGGAAGGGGAGCGGGCCGAGGTCAACCTGCTCGATCTGGAGACGCCCTTCGCCTTCTCCTCGGGGTCGCTGCGGTCGCGAAGCCGCAACTGCCCCTTCCTCGGGCGGCGTCTGCGCGGCCGGGTCGTCGCCACCGTGGCGGGGGAGGCCCTGCGCCTCGGGGAGGGCGAGCGGATTCGCTACCGTACACTGTAGCAGGACCGCACACCTGTCAGGACCCGTGGACATAAGCCTCTTGCTGATGGTTACTAACAAGCGCCCGGTTCTTGGCATGTCCCTTGCGCAGGATGGGTGGGGAGCGGTCTGCGGACGGTCCGCGGACCACTCTTCGCCAGCCTCGGCCGGCTTCTTTGGTGCTTGACTTCAAATCCATGCCTGCCTACGATTTCTGGCTGTTCGGGGCCGGCCCCGAACGCTCAGGGCAGATCCGCTCCGTGTCCTCCGGTGTCGGGATCGGAATGAGTCCCAAGGAGAACAGAATGTCCATGGTCTTGGTGCATCGGCGGGTGCCGGTCATCGCTCTGCTCGTCTGCCTCGCCGCGCCCTTCGTGGCCGCCTGCGGCGGCGGCGGCGGCGGCAGCGACAACAACCTGAACGATACCGACCTCGCGGTCATCTACTTCAGCCATCGGGACCGGACTGACGTGTACCGGAACCAGTTGCTGGAGTTCCGGTTCACGGCCCCCGTGAAGGAGAACAGCGTCGACCAGCGGACCTTCCGCATCCTGTACGGACCGAGCCGGCAGACGCCGGCTCCGGGCGCGCGGATCGTCGACGGCGAGCGGATCTACTTCGACCCGACGCGCAGCCAGCAGGTCTTCGACCGGGACGGGCTGGGCGCCAAGCAGGATCAGCCGTTCGGCTTCGAGGCGCTCACCGCCTACCAGGTGTACGTCCCCGGCCCGCCGGAGATGAAGACCCTGAAGAACCTGGCCGGCGACCCCATCGTCGCCGAGTGGGTCGGGAACTTCACGACGAGCGACATGTACATGCCCGAGCTCGATCCGCCGTCCTTCCTCGGCTTCACGTTCGAGCCCCCGCCGCTCGATGACGGCAAGATCGACTTCTTCGCCGACGTCATCCTCGAGTTCGACGAGCCGATCAACCCCGGGACCTTCGAGCCGGGCACCACGGTCACCGTCTACCGTGAGATCACGATCCAGACGCCGCAGGGGCCGGTGGTGAAGCGCGGCTTCCTGCCGATCAACTTCGAGCCCTCCCGGGACGGCACGAGGTTCACCCTGCTGCCCCCGGGCGACTGGGGTCCGAATGCCCGGCTGACGATCACGGTGACCGACGGCGTCACGGACCTGTCGGGGAACCCCATCGTCACGCGTCCCGTGAACTCCAGCCAGACCAACCCGTTCGTCTTCCTCACGCGTGACTTCGAGAGCGAGGAAGAGCGGGCGGCCTACCGTTACGTCGACTTCCTCGCGGAGGAGTTCACCAACAACACTCACGAGGACCAGACGGCCATTCCGCCCGCCGATCGCGCGGAGTGGAACTCGACGGAGCTGGGCGCCCTGCTGGGCGGCGCGATCACCGAGTCGCAGATCATGGTCCAGCCGGCTCCGGACGGCAACGCCTCCTTCCTGTTCAACGTGTCCTACCCGCTCGTGGCGGACCCGGTCAACACGTCCTGCCCGGCGCTGGCCACCGGTGACTGGAAGAAGGGCATCCGGATGCAGCACTCCTACACCCAGACGGAGATGGGCGCCAAGTCCGGGACCATCACGGACATCTCCTGGGGCCCGTCCTCGAACTGGACGTTCGCCGCGACGCACTCGAACATCGAGATCCGCGTCGGGCACATGGAGAACACGAACGCCGTGCTCGGGACGGACTTCGCCGCCAACTTCCGCGGCGGCAACGTCCCTCTGACGAACTACTCCGGCGACTACAGCATCCCGACGAACTCCAGCGCGCCGTGGTGGCCGTTCCCGACCCTGACCAACGTGTTCGACTACGACGGCACGGCGGCGGTGGTGGTCGATTACCAGGTCTCCCCCGCGGTGACCTGCCAGGGCTGGGTGTGCTGGGCCTACACGTTCATGACCGGAGGCCCGGGCAAGCGAGTGGCCGGCGCCCAGGACCGCAACGCGACCGTCGACGACGGCTTCATCACCAACGGCGGCCGGACGGACAACATCGTCTACTACGTCCGTTTCACGAAGCGGCGCCGCCTGACGTTCGCCCAGAGCACCTTCTACGACACCCAGCTGCCCGGTCCGGACTACGGGACGCCGGTCGTTTCGCCGCAGACGCAGCCCGGCGGTTCGACTTACGTTCTCGAGTTCCAGGGCGCAGCCGCGATGGTCGACCCGCTGAACCCGACCCGGTTCATCCCCGATCCGTCCACGTACACGGCCTGGAGCCAGAACGTGAACGACTGTGACGGGAAGCGGTTCCTGCGCTTCAAGTTCTCGCTCTACGCGAACCTCCCGTCGAGTACCGTGAACCGCATCGCGAGCCTCACGGTCCCCTACACCTTCCAGTGATCGGGTTTGGCGCGGAGCGTGCCGCGGACTGGTTCGAGAAAGGAGTCCGAGTGATGAGGATGGGCGCGTCTCGGAGTTCCGGCTGGGCCCTTCTGCTCGGTCTGGCCATGATCGTATCGGCCTTCCTGCCCGCCTGCGGGTCCGGGGGAGGGGGTAGCGGTATCCCCGATCTCTGGGTGCGGCGGTTCAGCGTTCCGAACTTCACCGGGATCCTCCTCGACGAGGCGCTGGTGCTGAACTTCTCGTCCGAGGTCGACGAGACGAGCCTGAACCACGACTCGGTGAGGATCCGGACGGGGACGACCGGCGGCGAGGCGCCGCGCGGCGTGTTCGTGAAGGGCATCTTCCTGATCGACCCGAACACCGGGTCCCGGGTCGTCATCGACCCGGACCAGGTCTCGCCCGCGCAGGTCGCGCAGGCCGAGCGGGATGGTCTCGTGTCTCTCATCCCCGTCACGGCCCGCTACGACTACGACCCGGCGATGAAGTCCCCGTTCAACGGGAACCGCCAGGTCCTCTTCGACCACAGCCGGGGCGATACGGTGACGTTCGTGCCGGAGATCCCCACGCGCACGGACCTCACGGACACCGGCCTGAAGTCCTCGGCGACGTACTCGGTGGTGGTGCCGGCATTCCCGTCCCTCAACACCGTGCAGACCATCGAGGGCGACCCGTGCCTCCCGCGGGACGGCATGGTCTTCGTCAGCACGTTCACCACGGTCCCCGTGACGTCGATGAACCCGTTCCTCGGCGGCGAGTGCGACTTCCCGCCTCGTGTCGTGAACACCAGCCCGCCGAACTTCGCGACCTCTCAGGACTCGAAGACCCGCATCTACATCCGGTTCTCTCAGCCTCTCGACCCGCGTTCCATCGCGTCGCAGAACATCTACCTCATCGGGCGCACGCTGCCCGGTGAGCCGCAGATCCCCACCTCCCTGTTCCTGCGCCAGACCCGCGTCGGAACGGTGGAGGTCATCATGACTCCGCTCATCGACCTGCCGGTGTCGTCCGACCCGAACCTGCCGCACCGCTTCGAGGTCACCCTCGGGCCCGGCATCCGGGACCTCCTGAACCAGCCGCTCGTCCCGTACATCTTCTCGTTCTCGACCAGCGGCGACCCGATCCAGGTGCAGCCGATCGTGGAGACCTTCGCCAACAACTCGAAGGAGGACCTGGTCGACACGTCGGCGAACTGGAACGGGACGAAGGACTACGTCGGCGCGGAGACGGGCGCCCTGGTGGCGTCGTACGCTCCGTACGCCGGCAGCGGCACCGACGGCGACTTCGTGCCGCCCGTCGGTGAGGTGACGTACATGGACACGGGCACCGGTCTCGTGGCCGAGGTGTTCAACTACACGTCCATCAACATCGGCATCGGCGCGACCGTCTACGCGCAGGGCAACTTCGGCCTCGTGATGCGCTGCCAGGGCTCCGTGCTGATCGAGGGCGAGCTCCTCGTGAGCGGGTTGGCCGGCGGCACGGGCGGCGTCGGCTCGGCGGCGGGTGATCCTCCGAGCGGCGGCGCCGGCGGAAGCGCCGGCCCGGGCGGCACGCTCGGCGGCACCGGCGGCATGTTCCTCCACGACGCGGCCTACTTCGACGGCCACAACGGCGGCGGATCGGGCGGCGGTTACGGCGGCCACTCCGGCGACCAGGAGCGAGACGACGGGAACCCGGCGAACCGCAACAAGCCGGAAGTCCGGCGCGAGGGCGGCGGCGGCGGCGGCTACTCGACCGCGGGCGGCGACGCGGACGTCTCGCGCGCCAAGACCGCGCTCAACCCGAATATCGGCGGCACCGGTGGGGCCGCGGTGTCCCTGATCGTCCCGCCGACCGTCGGTCGCCTCGACGCGGGCTTCGGCGGCTTCGGCGGCGGCGGTGGCGGCGGCGAGGACGACGTGGGCGCCTCCGGTTCCTACGGCGACGGGGTCTCCAACGGCTACGACGAAGGCGGCGGCGGTGGTGGCGGCGGCGGCGGCGGTCTGCAGATCGTGGCCTACGGCGACATCACCGTGAAGGGCAAGATCCTCGCCAACGGCGGCGTGGGCGGCAGCACCTACAACCCGTCCACGGGCGGCATCTCCCAGGGCGCCCCCGGCGGCGGCGGGTCGGGCGGAGCGGTCTGGCTTCAGACCTCCGGTGACCTCACGATCGTCGGCGGTTCGCAGGTGCGGGCGCTCGGCGGACTCGGCGGCCAGGGCGACGGGAACGGCAACGACAACCCGCGCTACGGCGGCCCGGGCGCCAACGGCTTCATCGTGCTGCAGGACGCGGACGGCTCCTACCCCGTGGGCAACACGGGCGACGTCGATCCGGCCCCGACGGGCACGACCACGTTCAATCCTCCGATCATCCTCGACTCGGAGGCGGTGTCGCTGTTCTACGACCAGTACGCCTCGACGCCGAACTACGGCGATCCGGAGTTCGACTACGACCTCGGACCGGCCGGCGAGAACAACGTCATCCGCGTCTACTTCCAGGGGTCCCGCCTCAACATGTCCACGCTCCAGCCCTGGGACCCGGACCTCGATCCGGGGCGCGAGCACACGACGAACTGGATCCCGCTGTTCGACAGCACGTTGCTGCCGGGCAACCCGGTCTTCGTCGGCGACATGAACGTTCTCGACAACTACCAGTACGTGCGCTTCTGGGTGGAGTTCTCGGTGGACCCGACTCACGACTTCGCGGACCCGCTCCCGAAGATCACGGAGATCCGGGTGCCGGTGAGCAGCATCCCCGACTAGCGCAGTGACAATGGATTAGCCGGGAACGGGCGCCTCCGGGCGCCCGTTTTCGTCGGCGTGACGGGGTACATGGCGAGGATCCGGAAACAGTACCGGGACGTGATCGCGAGGCGCCTGCGGGAGGGCGGACTGCGTCCACTCCTCGAAGGAGGTCTGCGCCTTCTCGGTACCCGCGTGTCGGCGGCGGTGCGCCGACCGCTGACCGGCCCCGTCCTGGCCACCCTCATCATCACCTACCGCTGCAACTACTCCTGCGAGTTCTGCGATCTGCCGCAGCGCGCGGGGCGGTGGAAGCGGGCGGGGCGGAAGGAGTTCGGCCGGGAGGCCATGCTCGAGGTGATCCGCGGCTTCCGCCGGATCGGGGCGTCGGCGGTGGGGATCACGGGCGGCGAACCCTTCCTGCGGGACGACCTCTTCGATGTCCTTGCCGGGATCCGGCGGGCGGGGATGGTAGGTCACGTCAACACCAACGGCCACTTCCTGACTCCGGACCGCATCGAGCGTCTCCTGTCGTGCGGCGCCGAGTCGTTGAACGTGTCCGTCGATTCCCCGGAGGCGGCGGTCCACGACCGGATCCGGGGGCGGCGGGGCTCCCACGAGACGATCCGTCGGGGGATCGGCGCGCTCCTCGCCCGACGCCGGCAGGGACGGCCGAGGATCGGCCTCACGACCGTCCTGACCGAATCGACCATCGGCCTGGCGCCCGAGATGCTCCGCTTCGCCCGGGAGCTCGGTGTGGACAGCGCCGGTTTCATCCCCCTGCACGAGTACCGGGAGGACCTCGCCGGGCGCCCCCTCGCCCCCCTGCGGGAGTTCTCGGCGCGGGCCCGGGAGGTCATCGACGCCGTGCGGCGGGAGGCGGACGGTTTCGTCGAGAACTCCGACGGATACCTGTCCCTCTTCGCGCGGTGCTTCTCGGGGCGTCTCTCCGGGCTTCGGTGCTACGCTCCGTGGAACTCGATGGTCGTGGACTGCTACGGGCGGGTGTTCCCGTGCGTCCCGCTGTCGGAGGTGGAGGAGCCGATCCTGACCATCGCTCCGGACGGCGTGCCGGCGGCGTGGCGCTCCGATGCCTACGCGCGCAAGCGCGCGGCGCTGCGGCACTGCCAGGCCTGTTACTGGAACTGCCACACGGAGATGAACCTGCTCTACCAGCGGCCTCCTCGAGACGAAGCGTGAACCTGAACCTCGCCAAGTACGTGGACCGTTACGCGGGCATCCTGCTCTGCTACCTGCTGGCGGCGATCGACCTGTTCCGGGAGATGATCGCCCCGCGGGAAGGCGCGGTCCGGGTCCGGCGGATCCTCCTGGTGAAGTTCTGGGGGATCGGGAACATCGTCATGCTGCTTCCGGTGATCCGCCTGGTCCGGCGGCGATACCCGGATGCGGAGATCCACTTCCTGACGCTCCGGCGGAACCGCGAGATCCTCGACGGTTTCCGGGACCTCGACCGCGTCATCACCCTCGAGGACGAGAGTTTCCCGCGGTTCTTCGGGTCCCTGTTCGGGGCGGTCGCCCGGCTGCGGCGCGCGCGGATCGACCTGTTCCTCGACTTCGAGCAGTTCTCGCGGACGTCCACCCTCATCGGCTTCCTGGTGGGCGCGCCGCAGCGGATCGGCCTGCGGACGCCTCGTCAGGGACGATACCTGCTCTACACCGCGCCCGTCCGCTATCGGGACGACCAGCACATGACGCGCACGTTCCTCGACATCGCCCGGGCGGCGGGCGTGGAGAACCGCTACGAGCCCTGCGCGATCCAGGTCGGGGAGGACGAACGGCGGCGCGTGGCGTCGCTCCTGCCGGAGGACGGGAGACGCCTCGTGGTGGTCCACCCCGGTTCGGGCGACAACTTCGTCGGACGCCGGTGGCCCGCGGCCTGCTTCTCCGCGCTGGCGGACCATCTGGTGCGCCGGCATGGCGTGACCGTGGTGGTCACGGGAGGGACGGGCGAGCGCGCCCTCGCGGCGGAGGTGATCGACCGCATGGCCGAGCGGCACGCGGCCGTGGACCTGTCCGGGGCCTTGTCGGTGCGCGGGCTCTTCGCGCTCCTGGCGCGGGCGGAGGTCCTCGTGGCCAACGACACGGGGCCGGTGCACATCGCGTCCGCGCTGGGGCGCCCGGTGCTGGGGCTGTATGGTCCCAACACACCGGTGCTCTATGGTCCCCTGTCGGCCGGGAGCAGGGCCTTCTACCGCGATCTGCCCTGCAGCCCCTGCATCACGAACATGAACTACAAGACGTCCTTCTGCCGGCTGCCGGTGTGCATCCGGGACATCCCCGTCCCGGAGGTGGCGGCCGAGGCGGACCGGTTGCTGTCCGGCGGCGGGAGGGGGCCACGGTGAACTGGCGGCCCTCGATCGGCGCGGGACTCCTCGTTCTGCTGGGTCTCGGCGCGTATCTGCCGAGCCTGCCGGGCGAGTACGTCTACGACGACTTCCGGTTCGTGGCCCTGAACCCCGCCGTGGAGCGTGGCGCCACCGCCGGAGCGTGGTTCACGGACCCGGCCACCCAGACCGCCGACGGCTCGTGGACCGGGCTGTACCGGCCTCTGCGGACCCTGTCGTACCGGGCGGTCCGCGCGCTCGGCGGGGGCGCCGGTGCGCAGCGCGCCGCGGGTATCGTCCTGCACCTCCTGAACGGGCTCACCGTGTTCGCGGTCCTTGGGCGGCTGGGAGCCTCCTCGCGGGCCGGGCGCCTGGCGGGGACGGCGGTGTTCCTCTTCCACCCGCTGGCCGTGGAATCGGCGGCGTGGGTGTCCTCCCGGGGCGATGTCCTGTCCGTGTCGTTCTGCCTCCTCGCGTTGTGGGCGCACGTCGCCACGGACCGGCGCTCCGGCGCCGCGGCGGTGGCCGGTCTCTTCGCGCTGGCGCTGTGGTCGAAGGAATCGGCCCTGTTCCTTCCCGGCGTGCTCGCCCTCGTCGACCTGTCCCGGGGACGGTTCGCGGGCGGCCGGTGGCGGGGCCGGGTGCCGGTCTACGCGCTCTGCGCCGCGGTCCTCGGCATTTTCTGCGCCGTCCGGGCATCGGTGCTCGGCGGAGCGTCCTTCGGCCAGCCGGGGGGCGCGGGCCTCGACGAGGGGGCACTGGTGAGGGGAGTCCTCGGCGCCCACGCCTACTACGGGGCGGCCCTGGTGGCCCCGTGGTGGCTCTCCTTCGAGTTCCGCATGGTCCCGTCCGCGGAAGTGGCGGCGGCGGGGTTCGCGGCGCTCGCGCTGCTCGTGGCCGGGGGCGTGCTGGCGTGGCGGCGCGCGCGGATGCTGTCGCTCGGTCTGCTCGCCGTTCCGCTCTCCCTGCTGCCCGTGACCGTGCTCCAGTTCCTGTTCCCGTTGCGCATCCTCGTGGCGAACCGCTTCGCCTATCCGGCGCTGATCGGGGCGGCGCTGGTCGCGGGGGCCTGCGCCGCGCGCGGGCGGCGCGCGGCGGCGCTGGTGGGTGTCGTGGCGACGTGCTTCCTCGCGCTCTCGGCCATCTGGGCGGGCCGCTTCCGGGACTCGGAGCGGCTGTGGACGGCGGTGCTTGCCCGCGATGCGGAGAACCCGGTGGCGCTGTTCGGCCTCGGGACGGAGCGGCTGAAGACCGGCGACCCGGAGGCTGCCCGTCTGCTGCTGGTGCGCGCGGCACGGCAGGAGCCGGGGAACCCGCGGCTTGCCGTGTTCCTCGGCACGGCCTGCCTGCAGACGGCGGACCGGCGCCCGAACGGCTCCCCGGAGTGGCGAGCGCGGGTGGTCGAGGCGCAATCGGCGTTCCACCACGCGATCCGCCTCTGGCAGGGCGGTGTGACGGACGATCTGCAGCTTTTCCGGACCGCCCTGCTCGAGGGTGCCTACCTCTCGGCGCTCGTGGGACGCGGGGACATCGCCCGGGACCACATCGAGGTCTTCCTCCGGCAGGGCGGGGAGATCTCGGGGGGGGCGACGGGCGTCTCTCGCGTGCGCGCGCTGTCGAAGTACTTCTCGGAGCGCGGGGAGCCGGAGATCGCGGGCGCCCTCGCTTCGCTCGCGGAGTACCTGGAGCGGGGAGGACGCCCGTGAGGGACCTCCTCCGCATGCTGGGGCTGGGCTACGAGGTGCTCCGCTCGAATTTCGGCCGCTCCCCGCTGCCGTTCAAGCTGACGTTCATCCTCACCTACGTGTGCGACTGCCGGTGCCGGATGTGCAACATCTGGCAGCGGAGGGCTCGCCAGGAGATGACGGCCGCCGAGGTCGAGACCTTCTTCCGGGTGAACCGGGGGTTCCCGTGGGTCAACCTGTCCGGAGGCGAGATCTTCACGCGGAAGGACCTGCTCGACATCACCCGTTCCGTCGTGCGGACCAACCGGTCTCTGTACCTCCTCGACTTCCCGACGACGGGGCAGATGACGGACCGCATCGTGGCCGGAGTGGAGGGCATCCTCGCGCTCCGTCCGCCGCGGCTCATGGTCACCGTCTCGCTGGACGGACCGGGCGAGAAGCACGACGAGGTGCGAGGCCGTCGGGGCGCGTTCGAGAACGCCGTGGCGACCTTCCGGGCGCTTCGCGGGCTCCGGGCGAGAGCCCTGACCGTCTGTTTCGGCGTCACGTTGTCCCGATTCAACCGTGGCGAGCTGTTCCGCATCCACGACTCCGTGAAGGACCGAATACCGGATATACAGTATCGTGATTTCCACCTGAACCTGGCGCAGGAGTCGGCGCACTACTACGGGAACGAGGGCCTCGGACTGCCGCCGGAGGAGGAGGCCCTGCGGGACATGGACGAGTTCCTCGCGCGGAAGGGCCGGTCCGCGCATCCCGTGGCGTGGCTCGAGAACCGCTACCAGCGCCACCTTCGCTCCTTCCTGCGGCGCCGCCGCAGCCCGCTGCCCTGCCAGGCACTGGCCTCGAGCGTGTTCATCGACCCGCGGTGGACGGTCTACCCATGCTCGATGTGGGACGCCCCCCTCGGGAACCTCCGCGACACCGGCTTCCGTCTCGGTCCGATCTGGCGGTCCGCCGCCACGCGGGCGAGACGTCGCGAGGTCGAGAGGGAGGCGTGCCCGCACTGCTGGACCCCGTGCGAGGCCTATCAGACGATCCTCGGCAACCTCGCCCGGGCGGTGCGCAACCCGCCGGACCGGGGCCGTCCGGGACCCGCGCACGGCCTTCCCCCGACGGTCGGCGAAAACCGCGCGGGCGGGGAGACGGGCGGACTAAACTCTGCGGGATGAAGATCGCCGTCGCGTCCGACCATGCCGGCTTCCGGTACAAGGAGGAGATCCGGCGCGTCCTCGCCGGCCTCGGGCACGAGGTGCGGGACTTCGGCACGACCTCCGAGGAGTCCTGCGACTACCCGGTGTTCATCCGGCCCGCCGCGCTGGCGGTGGCCCGTGGGGAGTGCGAGCGCGGCATCGTCCTGGGCGGTTCGGGCAACGGCGAGGCCATGGTCGCGAACCGCGTGCGGGGAGTGCGGTGCGCCCTGTGCTGGGACGAGGAGAGCGCCCGCATGGCGCGGTGGCACAACGACGCGAACGTGGTGTCCCTCGGCCAGCGGATGATGCCGCTGGCCACGGCGCTCGCCATCGTCCGGATCTTCCTCGATGGGCCGTTCGAGGGCGGGCGGCACGTGAGGCGTATCCGGCAGATCGACGAGCTGCCGGCATGAGGCTCTCGCCCGGCGATCTCCTCGACGGTCGGTTCGAGGTGCTGTCGGTCCACGCCGGCGGCATGGGGATCGTCTACATCGTGCGCGACCGGGAGACGGGCGGCCGCCTGGCGGCGAAGACGATCCGCGACGAGCTGCGCGAGGACGCGCGCGTGCGCCAGCGGTTCGAGCGGGAAGTCAGCACGTGGATCCGGCTGGGGCGGCACCCGCACCTCGTGGCGGCGCACTTCACGCGGCTGGTGGACGGGGCGCCGTTCCTGTTCCTCGAGTGCGTGGATGGCCCCACGTTGGCGTCGGTCCTGCGGGCCGACGAGCCGATGCACCCCGCGGAGGCGGCGCTCGTGGCGCTCCAGTGCTCGCGCGGGCTCGCCTTCGCCCACGAGGCCGAACTCGGTGGCGGGGTCCGGGGCCTCGTGCACCGGGACGTGAAGCCGGAGAACATCTTCCTCACCCGCGAACGGATGGCGAAGGTCTCGGACCTCGGCATCGCGAAGGTCCTCACCGCCGGCCTGGAGGTCACCGCGGAGGGGATCGGGGTGGGGACGCCGTACTACGTCTCCCCCGAGCAGCTGAAGGGCGCCGCAGGCGTGGACGGCCGCGCGGACGTGTACTCCCTCGGAGCGGTGCTGTTCCAGATGCTCGCCGGGCGCCTGCCGCTGCAGGCGGACTCCCTGGAGGGCCAGATCTACCAGATCCTGCGCGTCCGGCCGGAGGCGCCGTCGCGGTTCAACCCGGCGGTGCCCGCGGCCCTGGACCGGATCGTCCTGCGATGCCTGGAGAAAACGCCCGACGCGCGATATCCGGGCTTCCGCCCGCTGGCGGATGACCTCGCGGCGCTCCTCGCCCGACCGGAGGACCTGCCCGCGGCGACGTCGACCTGCACGGTCTGCGGCTACGCCTCGTCGCACGGGCCGGAGAAGTGCCCGGTGTGCGGAAGCGCGATGGGGCCGCCGACCCCGTTCGCGGTGCCCGCCGGCGTCGGGGAGGAAGTGCGGCGCGAGCGCGTCCCCGCCCGCGTGCGGGTCCGCGGCGTGGAGATATCCCCGCGGCTTCTGCACGTGGGCGAGGAGATGACGGTGAACGTCTGCCTCGCGAACGAGGGCACCGAGCCCGCTCAGCGGGCGACCCTGTCGTACGTCGTGCCGGACCAGGACACGTTCCGGCTCCTGTCCTCCGACCCCGGGTGGCGGGGGCGGGTCCCTCCGACCGGCACGGGCAAGTGCTTCGAGGTCTCGTGGCGCGCCGTCCCCCTGCGGGAGGGCGCGTTCGCCCTCCCGGCCGTGGAGGTGAGATACGCCGGGGAGGGCGGCCGGCGCGAGGCGGCACGCGGCGAACCGGTGGCGCTGACCGTGGCCAGCAACTACCACTTGCCGACGGCCGGGCGGGACCGGGAACGCGAGTCGCTCCTCGCCTTCGCGGGACGCCGGCGGTCGGGGTTCGTCCTCGTGGAGGGCGAGGCGGGCAGCGGCAAGAGCCGCTTCCTCGCGGACGCCGAGGAGGGTCTCGGGACGGCCGGCTACCGCGTGCTGCGGGGGAAGGCCCTGGAGAACGGGCGCGAGACGTTCAAGCTGCTGCACGACGTCGCGCGCCAGGTGTTCGGGATCGGGGCGGAGGTCCTGAGCGCCAGCAGCCTCATGGCCCGTGTCATCGACCGCCTCGCACCCCTGCTCGGCGAGGACCCCGGGTCGGCGGCGTTCTTCGCCGCCTTTCTCCGGGAGGCGGCCCCGTCCGAGACACAGGTCGCCATGCGGGAGTACCTGTGGTACCGCCTGCTGTCGGCGCTGGCCCGGGAGCGCCCGCTGGCGCTGGTCCTCGACGACCTCCAGTGGGCGGACGAGGCGACGTTCGACCTCCTCGAGCACTTCGTCCGGCGGGCCGCGGAGGAGTCGGTGCCGCTCCTCGTCGTCGGGGCCACGCTCCTGACGGACCCCGACGAGCGGACGCGACGGCGCATCTCGCGCCTGAGGGACCGGTTCGCCGCCATGGCGACGAACGCGGGCCTGACCCTGCGGGTGACGCTCCGGCCGCTCGGCGTCGAGGAGGTGCGGCGGCTCCTCGAGACGGTGTTCCCCGGCAACACGCTCGGCGAGGACCATCCGTGGCTCCTGCCGGCGCTGACGGCCGTCTCCGGAGGGAACGCCTTCTACCTCACGCACGTCCTGCGACTCCTGCGCGAAGCGCGCGACGCGAAGGGGGAGCCCCTGGTGTCGGCGGAAGGGGGAGCCTGGCAGCTCCGGCCGGAGATGAACGAGGCGGCGTTGCGGGAGTTCGTCCCGCAGGCCGTGGACGACATGGTCCGGGCGGTGGTCCTGCCGCTGCCGGAGGAGGCCCGCGGGGTGCTCGAGGCGGCGGCCATCGTGGGCGAGGAGTTCGACGCGGCCCTCCTGCCGGACCTCGTCGAGGAGGGCGCCGACATCGACCGGGCGCTCGAGACGCTGGAGCAGGCGGACCTCGTGCGGGCGGTCGACGAGGCCGGAGAGCGGTTCCGGTTCACCGGTTCGCTGCTGCCGCTCGTCCTCGAGCGTCGCGTCCGCGAGCGCTCGCGAAGGGGCTACGCGCGCCTGCACCGGCAGGTCGCGGCGGCGCTGGAGCGCCGCCTCGGGAAGGCGGGCCTCAAGCGCGTCGCGGCGCGCTACGCACGGCACCTCCTCCTGGCCGGGGACCGGGAGAACGCCCTGAAGTGGCTCATCGCGGCCGCGGAGAGCACGGTCCGCCAGCAGCACTACCTGCGGGCGGAGGTGATCCTGAGCCAGGCGGCGCGCCTGCTGGAGGAGGGCGTGGAGGCGGACGGGGAGTCCCGGGGCGCCTACTTCTTCCTGCGGGGTGAGGTGTGCCGGGTGACGGGGCAGTTCGGAGAGGCGCTGTCCGCCTACGAGGAGGCCGCGGCGAGGCTCGGGGAGTCTGGAGCCCGGGCCGACCTCGCGAGGACGCTGAGCCGGATGGGGGAGGTCCACAAGGCCCGGGGCGAGGTGGACCGGGCGCTGTACTGCATGGACCTCGGGGCGCAGATCCGCGAGGACATGGGCGACGCCGCGGGCATGGCCCACAGCGCGAACGGCCTGGGCCTGCTGCACGCCCTCCGCGGCGAGGAGGGGCGCGCGAAGGAGTGCTTCGAGCGGGCCCGGTCGCTGGCGACGAAGTCCCGTGACGACGGAGCGCTCGCCGACGCGCTGGACAACCTGGCGGCGCTGGCCGTCCGCCGGGGAGAGTACGAGGCGGCGGAGGGCCTCTACGCGGAGAGCCGGAAACTCGGTGAGCGGACCGGGGACCGGCTGGGGGTGGGCCGGTCGCTGAACGGTCAGGGGACCCTCTGCCTGCGCCGCGGCCGCCTCGACGAGGCGCTCGCGCTCTACCGGCAGGCGATCGAGATCCGGCGGGAAGTGGGGGACCGGGAGGGGACGGCGAACATCCTGAGCAACCTGGGGGTCATCCACGACCGCCTGGGGGACTACGAGAACGCCTTGTCCTACTACCGCCGCAGCGTGGAGATCCACCGGGCGATCGGCGCCCGACGGGGGCTGGCCACGGTGCTGAACAACATCGGGGTGGTGAACCTGACGCGCGGCGACGTCGGCATGGCCATGCAGCGGTTCGAGGAAGCGCTCGCCATCCGGCGGGAGATGGGCGACCGGGAACGCCTGGGGCTGTCCCTGCTGAACCTCGCCGAGGCCAAGGGCCACGCCGGGAACACGGAAGCGTCGATGTCCCTGTTCGCGGAAGCGCTGGATGCGTTCCGGGCGGTGGAGGACGCCGAAGGCGCCGCGGAGGTGCTGGCCTCCCGCGCGGCGCACCGGCGGCGGACCGGGGACCTCGCCGGGGCGGAGCGGGACCTGGCGGAGGCGCTGGGGGTGGAGGGGCGCTCGCCGCGCACGCGGGCGCAAGTCCACATCGAGATGGCCGAGCTGCACGCGACACGCGGGGAGCGGGCCGCCGCGGAACGCGCCGCGGAGCGTGGCCTTGCGCTGGCGGGTGAGGCCCAGGACCGGGCGTTGCGGGCTCAGGCGCTCCGCATCCTCGGCCGGCTGCGGGCGGAGACGGGCGACCCGGGCGGGGCGATGGAGCGCCTGTCCGAGGCAGAGAAGCTCCTCGCGGCGACGAGTGGGCCGGAACTGGTGCGGGTCCTCATCGACCAGTCGGCCGTGCTGCGGGAGTCCGACCCGACGCGATCGCGGGAGATCCGCATGAGGGCGCGGGGTCTGCTCGATGCCCTCGAGGTGCGCGGCGCGCGGTTTCCCTCACTGGAAGCGGGGGCCTGAGCCCGGCCGCCGGCCCCGCCGGCGGAGCCGGGCGTCGTCAGGATTCGCAAGCGCCGGACGCATCGCGGCGGCTAGACTCTCCAGACCATGAGCGGGGCCTGTTCCACCCCTCCGAAAATCTCGATCCGCATGAGGTTGCCGAACCTCATGTTCCTGACGCGCCCCTGCCGCGAGTTCATCTCGTTGACCCTGAAATCCCAGGGCTACGGCGACGAGGAGGTCGACGATTTCGGCGTCGTGTGCACCGAGGCGGTCAACAACTCGTTCGAGCACGCCTCGGAACGGCAGTGGCACGAGGTGGAGATCGACATCGAGATCGACGCGCATAAGTGCGTGTTCCGGATCCGCGACGAGGGGCAGGGCCGCCTGAAGCAGGAGGACTTCGTCTTCGATGGGCCGCCGGAGCACTTCGGCGACCGCGGGCGCGGGCTGTTCCTGATCGCGCGCATGTCGGACTCCGTCGTCGTGCGACCGGCTCCCGCGGGCGGCACCGAGCTGGAGATCGTGAAGCACCGGAAGGTGAACGCGTGAAGGGCCGCGAGCGCACAGAGGCGGAGCGCCGGGTCAGCGACACCTTCGCCGGCTTCTTCTCCGGCGACGCGGTGAGGGACCAGCGGAACATCGAGATCCTCCTCGAGACGATCGCGGAGGTCTCCTCCACGATCGACCTCGACGACCTGCTGGTGTCCGTGGTCGACAAGACCCTGAAGTTCACGGGCGCCGAACGCGGCATCCTGCTCCTGTCCGACCGCAACGGGGAGCCCACGGAACTCGAGGCCCACGTGGCGCGGGACAACGCGGGACGCGACCTGCCGCTGAAGACGACCGTCTACAGCCGCTCCATCCCGCACAAGGTCGCGGCGGAGGGGCGCGCGCTGTGTCTGATCGACGCGGCCACCGCCATGGAAGCCTCGCTCGGGCAGTCCATCGTGGACCTGCGGCTCCTGACCGTGATGTGCGTGCCCCTGAAGGTGAAGGAGCGGACGATCGGCGTGCTCTACGTGGACAGCAAGGCCTCGGCTCGGGAGTTCACCGAGTCGGACCTCAAGTTGTTCAAGGCCTTGTCCTACCAGGCGGCGATCGCGATCGAGAACGCCCGGCTCGTGAAGGAGGCCCTGCGGGCCGAGCGCATGCAGCAGAGCCTGAACCTCGCGCGGGACATCCAGACGAGCCTCCTGCCCCGCGGGCAGCTCAAAGTCGCGGGGCTCGACGTGTTCGGGGTTTCCCGCCCGTGCGACGAGACGGGGGGGGACTACTTCGACTACCTCCGGCTGCCCGACGGACGGCTGGGGCTGACCGTGGGCGACGTCACGGGGCACGGCATCGCCGCCGCGCTGTACATGGCCACGGCGCGGGCCCTCATGCGCGCGTTCATCACCACGGAACCGGACCTCTCGAAGGTCTTCTACGCCCTGAACAACTCGCTCGAGCGTGACATGGGGACGGGGCGGTTCCTGACGCTGTTCTACGGCGAGGTCTCGCTGGTCGACCGCCGGCTCCGCTACGTGCGCGCGGGCCACGACGCACCGCTCCTGTACCACTCGTCCGAGGACTTCTTCGAGGAGCTGGAATCGCCCGGGGCCAACGCTCTCGGGTTCGAGCGCGACGCGCGGTTCGAGGTGGCCGGGCCCATGTCCCTGCGCCCGGGGGACATCCTCGTGCTCTACACGGACGGGATCCCCGAGACGCGGAACGCGACCGGGGAGCTGTTCGGCCTGAAGCGGCTGCGCAGCGTGGTGCGGACGTTCCGGAGCCGCCCCGCGAGGGAGATCGTCGACGCGGTGTTCCGGGAAGTCAGCGAGTTCTCCGGCGGCACCCAGGCGGAGGACGACCTGACGCTGATCGTGGGCAAGATCCTGGATGACGGCGCGGCGACGCCCGCGCCCCTGAGGAGGACGTAGTATGCAGATCGAGAAGCGGTTCGAGGGCGAGTTCCTGGTGCTGAACCTGGTGGGGGACTTCGACACCACGGAGGTGGACAACTTCGAAGCCGAGATCCAGGCGGCGATCGACGCCGGTTTCGTGAGGATCGTCCTCGACCTCAAGACGCTCCAGTTCGCCAACTCGACCGCCCTCGGGGCCATGCTCACGGCGCAGAAGCGCACCGCGCAGTTCGGGGGCGGGATCGCCACGGTCAACCCGCAGCCCGGCGTGGCGCGGACGCTCCGCCTCCTGGGCCTCGACCAGAAGATCTCGCTCCGCGCCTCGCTCGAGGATGCCCTGAAGCACCTCAGGAACCTGAGCCCGGAGAGCGTCAGCACGACGGGGGAGGAAGTGGAGTTCTTCCGCCCCGACGCCACCGACACGTTCGGCAGCCGGCCCCGGCGGGGCCGTCTGGAGGAGATGCACGAGGAGGGGCTCGCGTTCTCGTTCGAGAACCTCGACAACCTCGACCCGGATGCCGTGTTCCCGGACGGGGCGCCCGTGCAGTTGCGTTTCCTCCTTCCGCTGTACCACCCCACGCACGTCTTCCGGGCCGGGGGGAGCATCCGGGCCTACGAAGTCGTGGGACGCAACACGATCCTCCTGCACGTCGACATCGTCACCCTGTCCGACCCGGAGCGTGAGGCCCTGAAGCAGTACGTGAAGGACCTGAAGCTCATCAAGGGCGACCACTGAGGCGCGGGAGGAGGCCGCGAAGCGGCTTCCTCGCACGCCCTGGCCGGTGACGGAGCCCGGCCTCGCCACGGTGCGGAAGAGGCCCGGGCCCGGACCATCCTGCTCGGGGGCCACGGCCATCCGGAGAGCGTGACGGGGCTTCCGGGGTGCGCGGCGGATGCGGTGGGTCGGAAGGGAGTGGCCCGCCGATCCTGACGGCCGGCGACCGCCGGCGAGTCGGGCGTCCGCGTTCTCCGGGCCCGACCGGGCGACGCTGCCCTCCGCGCACCGAAGTCCCTCCGGGGTCGTGCCGCCTCGCCATGGGGGCGCGGCCATGCGGGAGGTCGCGACGGACGCCTTCCCCGGGCGCGGTCCCGTAGGACAGGGCTGACCCCGGGAGGGGACACGGACGGCCGCGGCCTCGTGCGCGCCGGGCGCGGCGCGCCGTGGCACGGTCCTTGCGTTTTCCCCCGCGGACGTTCGACGGAGCGCAGTGCCTGGCGGGGCCCGCGAGGGCTCCGGCCGACGGGAGCCGGAGGTTCGGCCGGGCGGAGGAGCGGTTCCTCCGCGGCCGGAAGGAAGGCCCGGTCGGAGTCCGGACCGACAAGGGAATCGATCGCCCAGGAAGTAGGCAAGCACACACACCGTCACCCGGTTCGGAACAGGATGCATCGAGCGTCTCGCGGCCCGGCAACTGCCGGGCCGCCTTCGTTTGGAACCGGTCGCGCGTCCGCGGCGTACCATAGGACATCTCCCGATCGAGACGATCCGAAAGGAACCACGCCATGCGCCGCGTCGTCCTCCTGTCGTCCCTCGCCGTCGTGGCCGTCCTCGTCTCCTCCGCCCTGCTGGCCCAGCAGGCCTCGCCGGAGGAGCTTCTGAAGCTGGGCGACACGTACTTCAAGGAGAAGACGTTCAAGAAGGCCATCGAGTCCTACGACAAGTTCCTCGAGGCGGCCCCGGGCCACGCCGAGGCGCACCGCGTGAGGCTGAACGTGGCCCGGTCGTTCCTCGGTCTGAACCAGTGGCCGGCGGCCGTCGAGCGGCTGAAGAAGGCGCTCGAGGGCACGAAGGAGGGCACGGTGGAGCGCGCCGAGACTCTCGCCCTCCTCGGCGGCACCGTGGGCGTGCGGCGCGGCGGGAACGCCCAGGTCACGAAGTGGCTTTCGGAGGCCGATTCGACGTTCGAGGCGAACGGGGACTCGGCGTCGCGCATCGCGGTGCTGTTCGACCTGGCGCGGTCGCTCTGCTACTCGTACGACTACGAGGTCGAGTACGAGCAGTGGGAGGCGGCGAGGAAGGAGCGGCCGGGGGAGACGGAGGCGGAGTGGCCGGCCTTCCAGCGGCGCCGGATGCGGGAGATCGACACGGTCCGCTACGACCGGGCGCTCTCCTGCTACCGGACGATCGTCACTCTCGCGCCGGACTCGCACGAGGGCGCGCGGGCGCGCTTCCTCCTCGGGTGCCTGCACGTGAACGTCTACGCCTCGGTGTTCGGCGACGACGCGGTCTATTACCCCGAGCCGCTGCCCGCCGACGAGGCGGCGAAGAAGCGGCAGGAGATCCTCGATCGCTACGTGAGCGAGGTGCGCAAGGGCATCGCCGCGTGGGAGGAGGTCCTCGCGAAGCACGGCAAGGACGGCCTCGCCGACGACGCGCAGTACCACATCGCGCTCGCGCTCCACGAGCGGCTGTCGGACTTCCGTGCGGCGGAGACGGAGTACGAGGCGCTCCTGGCGACCTTCCCGGAGAGCGAGTGGGCCGACACGTGCCGCTCCTCGCTCCAGGCGCTGCGGCGCGAGGAGATCCGGCTGTCCGTGCCGCGACCGTTCCGGCCCGAACCCGGCAACGAGGTGGGCCTGGCGGCGCGGAACGTGAAGACCCTGACCATGAAGGCCTACCGGCTGGACATGGGCCAGATGCTGCGCGGGGCCTACGTCTTCCACGACCTGTCGAAGGTCGACGTCGCCGGCCTGTCGGCGTTCTCGGAGTGGACGGTTCCCACGGGCGTCGCCGACGACCGCAAGGGCGTGCAGATGCCGGTGAAGCTGCCGTTCGCCGCCCCGGGCGTCTTCCTCCTCGTGGCGCAGGGGCAGACGGCCTCCTGCCGCGCGCTCGTCGTCCAGACCACTCTCGGCGTGGCGGTGAAGTCGACGGAGGACGGAGTGACGCTGTTCGCCGCCGACGAGAGCACCGGCGAACCTCGGGAAGGCGTGCGCTTCACCGTGAAGGCGACGTGGCACCTGCCGAACGGGAAGACCGAGTCCAGGGTCTTCGAGGGCGTGTCCGCCGCGGACGGGCTGGCCGACGTGGCCCTCGCGGGAGTCCCCCGCAGCGTCAACCTCGGCATCGCGGCGCAGAAGGAGGACCAGGCCGCGCTCGTCGGCGAGTGGTTCAGCACGGACCGCGAGGAGGAGGCGTTCAGGGTCTACGCGTTCACGGACCGCCCCGTGTACCGGCCCTCCCAGACGGTGCACCTGAAGGCCATCGTCCGCGCGCGCACGGAAACCGGGTTCCGTGCCGTGGACGCGAAGCCGGTGAAAGTGGAGATCCAGGACCCGCAGGGCAGGAAACTCCTCGAGAAGACCCTCGCCACGAACGCGCAGGGCTCGGTGTCCGCGGACCTCGCGCTGGCCGAGGAGCCGACGCTCGGCGTGTACTACGTCCGGCTCTTCATCGACGGGAACCAGTACTACACGCAGGGCTGGACCGGGTCGTACTTCCGGGTCGAGGAGTACAAGAAGCCCGAGTTCGAGGTCACGGTGACGGCGGGCGCGGGGCGCGTCCGTCCGGGCGACACCGTGACGGCGAAGATCTCGGCGAAGTACTACTTCGGCTCGCCGGTGGCGGCCGGCGAGGCGAAGTGGCAGGTGTTCCGCAAGCCGTACCGCCACTTCATGCCCGTGGAGCGCCGGTACCGGTGGTACTACGAGGACCTGTACCCCGAACCCCGCGAGTGGTGGGGCGAGGAGCTGGTGACGGAGGGCAACGCGCCCCTGGACGAGAACGGCCAGGTGGAGATCGCCTTCCCGGCGAAAGACTACAAGGACGACCTCGACTCGAAGTTCGAGATCCGCGCCACGGTCACCGACGCGAGCCGCCGGGAGATCAACGGGTCGGCGGGCGTGTTCGCCACCCGGCAGTCGTTCTTCGTCCATGCCGAGCCGCTGCGCTGGCTCTACAAGCCCGGGGACGCGGTCGAGGTGACGATCCGGGCCGAGGACGCCAACCGCAAGCCGGTGGCGAGCGAGGGGAAACTGGTCCTCGCGCGGCGGGTGGACGCGGAGGTGGAGAAGGAGGGGCAGAAGGTCCCCGTGGTGAACTGGGAGGAGATCGGATCGGTCCCGGCGAAGACCGGCGAAGACGGTCGCGGCCGGGCCTCCATCGTCCTCGACGAGGCCGGCCAGTTCCGGCTGTCCTACGTGACGGCGGGCGCGGACAAGGAGGAGATCCGCGCGGACGTCCACGTGTGGGCGCTCGACCGCTCGTTCCGCGGTTCGCAGTACCGGTTCTCGGGGGTGGTCGTCGCGACGGACCGCGACACCTACCAGCCGGGTGACGAGATGCAGGTCCTCGTGACGAGCCACATCGAGGACGCGTACCTCCTCCTGTCCGTGGAGGCGGACCGCGAGATCCTCTTCCGCAAGGTCGTGAAGGCGGCGGGACGCACGCATCTCGAGAAGATCGCCGTCGGGGAGAAGTGGGTTCCGAACGTGTACGTGAAGGCGCTGGCGATCCGCGACGGGGCGGTGTTCATGAACCGGCGCGAGGTCATCGTGCCCCCGGAGTCGCGGTTCCTCGACGTCCGGCTGACGCCGGCGAAGCAGGGGACGTACCTGCCGGGCGAGGAGGCGGCGTTCACCGTGTCGGCGACCGGAGCGGACGGAGAGCCCGCGGAGGCGGAGGTGTCGGTGGCCTTCATCGACAAGTCCATCCTCTATATCGCCCCCGACACCACGCCGGACATCCGGCAGTTCTTCTATGGCGACAAGCGCGGCGACCGGGTGGGGCTCTCGTCGTCCTTCGACTTCTCGTTCAGCGCCGCGGAGCAGGTCAACCCGGGGATCGCCGTCCCGGAGTACCGCCGTCTCGGGCAGCCGGACGTGATGAACCCGTGGTTCTACTCGTTCCACGGCTTCCGTTCCGACCTGCAGGAGGCGTGGGGGGAGGTCCAGGGCGAGTTGCGCGAGTACTCGCGCAAGGCGGGAGGACGCGGAGGGGTCGGCGGCGGGGGAGGGGCCCCGCCCGCCCCGGCGGGCGCGGCGCCCACGGAGCGCATGCGCCGGGAACTGAAGTCGAACGCCAAGGGGGACGGCGGGGATGACAAGTCGCTCGGGTTCGACGACGCGGAGATGGAGGGCGGGGCGGCGAGGGAGCCGGGCGCGGCGGGGGCGGAAGCGCCCGCGACGGTCCGCAAGTTCTTCCCCGACACCGCGTACTGGAACGCCCACGTGATGACGGGGAAGGACGGAAAGGCCGAGGTGAAATTCGCGTTCCCGGACTCCCTGACGACGTTCCGCGCCACCGTGCGGGGCGCGACCGTGCTGACTTCTGTGGGCTCGGCGGAGGCGGACTTCACGGTCCGCAAGAACATCCTCGTCCGCCTGCAGGCTCCGCGGTTCTTCCGGGAGCGCGACGAGGTCGTGGTCTCCGGCATCGTGCACAACGACTTCGACGAGGAGGTCGCGGTGACGGTGCGGGTCGCCGTGGAGGGCGAGTGCCTCGCCCTGCTGCCGCGGGGCGAGTTCACCGAACCGGAGATGTCCTTCAAGGTCGGCGCGAAGAAGGAGCAGCGGGTCGACTGGTGGTTCAAGGTCGTCCGACCCGGCGAGGCGTCGATCCTCGTCCGCGCCGGCTCGGAACGCGAGTCGGATGCGATGCAGATGAAGTTCCCGGTGCTCCTGTACGGCGCCGAGAAGTTCCTGGCCCTGTCCGGGTCGTTCACCGGGCCGGGCGGCGCCCCGGCCGAGGGGGGCCGGGCGGAGATGCGGTTCGAGATCCCGGCCGACCGGCACGAGGGCGGCACCACGCTGACCGTGTCGGCGAGTCCGACGATCGCCGGCGCGCTCCTCGAGTCCCTGCCGTACCTCGCGGACTACCCGTACGGCTGCGTGGAGCAGACGCTGAGCCGGTTCGTGCCCGCGGTGGTCGTGAAGAAGACGCTGCTCGACCTCGGGTTCACCCTCGCCGACCTCGGTGTGAAGCCGGAGCGCGAGGTGCCGGCCGGCTTCTGGGGCCGTCCCGAGGTGCAGAAGCTGAAGGTCCTGACGGACGACGACCTCGGCAAGGCCGTGGCGGCGGGGCTCAAGCGCATCGCCGAGTTCCAGAAGGGCGACGGGGCCTGGGGGTGGTTCAGGGACAGCGCGGCGGACGTGTACATGACCGCCTACGTCGTCCGCGGACTCGCCCTCGCGCGTGCCGCGGGCGCCCCGGTGGACGAGGGGATGCTCCAGCGCGGCGCGCAGTGGCTGTTCTCGACGCTCTCCCGCACGGACTTCGCGGAGCGGATCGAGAAGGGCATGCCCGTGGACGGGAACATGCTCGCGTCGGCGCTGACCGCGCTCGTCGAGGTGGCCAGCCTGTCGGGTGACCCGAAGAAGGCCGCCGACCGCATCGCCGACCACCTGTTCAGGGTGCGCGAGACGCTGGGACCCACCGCGCGGGCGCTGCTGTCCATCGCCTGCCATCGGCTCGGTCGCGGAGAGGAGGCCTCGCTCCTCCTCGAGAACCTCACGGACCAGATGCTCCTCGACGCGGAGAACGGCACGGTGCGGTTCGGCCGCGTGGAGGGCTACTACTTCTGGCTCGACGACGCGGTGACCGCCACGGCGACGGCGCTCCGGGCCCACCTCCTGGTGGCGCCGAAGAGCGAGAAGATCGCCATGATGGTGAAGTGGCTCGCCGGGAACCGCCGGGGCGCCCACTGGAAGTCCACGATGGACACGGCGCAGGCGGTGCTCGCGCTGTGCGACTACCTGCGGGTGTCGAAGGAGCTCACGCCGGACCTGACCGTCCGATACTCGGTGGACGGCAAGGTGCTGAAGACCGTCCGCTTCACGAAGGACAACGTCTTCACCGCGGACAACCTCCTGGCCCTGCGGGGCGACGAGGTGCCGGCGGGGACGCGCGTGGTGACGGTGGAGGCGGAAGGGCGCGGCAACCTGTACTACTCGGCCAACGCGTTGTTCTTCACGACCGAGGAGAAGATCAAGGGCGCCGGCAACGAGGTGCTCGTGGCGCGGCAGGCCTACCGGATCGTGAAGGGGACCAAAGTGGAGAACCGGCGGGTCTTCATCAAGGACCACTACGAGGAGCGCCCGGCGACGGTGGTCACCGAGGAGCGCGTGCCGCTCCCCGACGGCGCCGTCGTCAATGTCGGCGACGAGCTCGAGATGGAGCTGACCCTCACCGCCCGGAACGACTACCACTACCTCGTGTTCGAGGACTGGAAGGGCGCGGGCTTCGAGCCCGTGGAACTCCTGTCGGGCCTGGACTACTCGGGGACGCTCTCGTACCGGGAGTTCCGCGACGAGCGGGTGGCGTTCTTCTGCGCCCGCCTGCCGCAGGGCGAGCACAGGATGTCCTACCGCGTCCGGGCGGAGATCCCCGGCCTGTTCCACGTCATGCCGGCGACGGGACACGCGATGTACCTGCCCGAGGTCCGCGGGATCAGCGACTCCATGACGCTCTCGATCACGGAGCCGGGCGTGCGGTAGCCGGCGCCCGGGACGAGCGCGCGGCGCGCGGGACCGCCGTGGGGTGGACCGGCCGCGGGCTCACGGGCCGACGGTGAGGACGAGGAGGCGGTCCGGCGCGAGGAGCGCCGAGGCCGCCTCCCGCACGTCGGCGGCCGTGGCCGAGGCGACGCGCGCGCGGAGGTCGTCGAACGACGACAGGGGCAGGCCGGCCGCGACCCGGCGCGCCAGGCGGAGGGCCACCGGAAGCGATCGCGAGGAGGCGACGGAGACGCCGCCGAGCCACGCGCCCCGGGCGTCCTCGACGAGGCGGGGATCGAGGCCGGGCTCGCGGGCCTCGGCCACGAAGCCGAGCAGGGTCCGCGCGGCCTCCGCGACGCGCGCGGCATCGACGCCCGCGTAGAGGGCGAGCGTGCCGTCCGCCGCGAGGGCGTCGAGGGCGGCGCCGGCCTCGTAGGCCGTGGAATCTCCCTTCGTGAACTCGGCGAACGCCCGCCAGCCGAGGGCCAGGGACAGGACGCAGACCTCGGCCTCGAAGTCCCCGCCCGGCGCCGGGACGCGGCCTCCGACGACGACGTAGCCCCGGCCGGAGGGGTGGGAGCGCGAGATCTCCCGGGGGAGCGGCGGTCCGTCGGGGGGGGGACGGCCCGGGGGCGCGCCCCCGTCCGCGTCGCCGGGATAGAGGTCGCCGGCGAGGTCGCGGGTGCGGCGCGGCGCGATGTCGCCGACGACGGCGAGGACGGCGTCCGCGACTCGGTAGCGGTCCCGGTGCCAGCGCGCGACCTGCGCCAGGTCCAGCCGGGCGATCGTCTCCTCGAGCCCCACCGGCTCGACGCGGCCGGTCAGCTCGTGCCGGAAGGCGCCGAGGGCGAAGGAGGACGGGCGCTCCGCGGAGGCGCGGGCGTCGCGGAGGAGGGTCCCGCGGGCCTCCACGAACGCCGACTCCGTGATGCTGTCCGGCCGCGCCAGCGCGCCGAGCGCGGCGAGCGCGGCCTCGAAGTCCTCGCGGGGCACGGTGAGCGAGAAGACCGAGAGGTCCCGGTCCGTGCTCACCGACCAGGAGTTCCCGGCGGCGAACAGGCGCCAGCGGAGGTCGTCCCCGCCCTCGGTGGCGGAGGCCGACACGGTGCGGGCGGTGAGGGCCGCCAGGCCGGCTTCCTCGGCGCTCGCGTGCCGGGAGCCGGCGGGGAAGGCCAGGGCGGCGGAGACCACGGGGAGCCCGGGGCGCTCCAGATGCACCAGCGTGAGTCCGGAGGGGAGGCGCGTCACGACGGCGTCGGCATCCCGCTCGGACGGGGGGCGCGACGGGGCGGCGCCGGGCTCGGGCGGGGGCGGGATGCGGTCGGGGGCCGGGGGCGGCCCGAACCCGGCGGCGGCGGCTGCGGCCGGGGCCGTTGGCGGCGGTGCGGGGAGCGGGGAGGCCGGGGGCAGCACGAACAGGATCCGGAGGTTCGCGGGGACGAGCCAGCGAGCCGCCGCGGCGGAGACCGTCTCCGTCGTGAAGTCGTATCGGGCGGGGCCCGCGAGGGGCTCCGGCAGGCCCTCCGGGCGGTAGTAGCCGTGCATCGCCGCGCGGCCCACGGCCCGCGCGAGCTCTTCGGGGTCCTCGGCGAGGAGGACCTCGCGGGCGCGGAGGTAGGAGGCCGCCTCGCCCACGCCGTGGAGGGGGTGGCCCGGCCCCGCGATCGCGGACAGGAGCGCGAGCAGCGTGTCCCGGGCCGTGGCGGCCTCGGCGGGGGAGTGAAGCGTCAGGCGGACCACGAGGAGGTTGCGGCCGGCGCCGGGGTAGAACCACGTGTCCGCGGACAGGGCGGCCCGCGTGTCGAGGACCAGGCGCTGGGCGACGAGGCCCGCGAGGACCTCCTTCAGGGCCCGCAGCGGCAGGTAGTCGGGGTGCAGGTAGCCGGGGAGGAGGACCGAGAGATACACGGCGGGCGAGGCTCCCGGCAGGGCGAGGACCTGCTCCTGGAGGCGGCCGAAGCCCTCCGGAGGCAGCGGCGGCGGGGGCGGTTCGGGGTCCGGCGACGGTCTCCAGGGGCCGAACCAGTGGCGGACGCGGGCCAGAGCGGCCTCGGGCTCGAAGGCCCCCGCCAGGACGACCGTCGTGCGCGAGGGGCGGTAGCAGGCCCGGTGCCACGCGGACAGGTCGTCCCGCCGGATGCGGGCGACCGAGGCGGGGGTGCCGAAGATGGGCTCGCCGCGCGGGTCGGGCCGGAGGGCGAGCGCGCGCAGGGCCTCGACGGCGGCGTAGGCGGGGATCGACCGGGACCGGCCGATCTCGTCGAGGACGACGCGGCGTTCACGCTCCACGTCCTCCTCCGAGAGGCGGGGGTTCATGACCGCGTCGGAGAGGACGTCGAGAGCGAGGTCGAGGGCCGACGCGGGGACGAGGGCGCCGTACTCCGCGAAGTCCTCGGCGGTGAACGCTCCCGTGCGGCCGCCGACGCGCCAGAGGTCGCGCTCCACCTCGCCCGCGGGACGGCGCGCGGTGGAGCGGAAGAGGAGGTGCTCGAGGAAGTGGGTGACGCCGGCGAGGCGGTCGGGTTCGTGGATGCGGCCGGCGGCCACGAACGCCCGGACGGCGACGGCGTCTCCCGCCGGCCGCGGGGCGAGGAGGACCGTCAGCCCGTTGTCGAGGACGACGCGGTCGGCGGCCGCCGCGGGCAGGGCGAGGGCGAAGATCAGGAGCGGGGCGGCGAGACGGCGCATCCGGGGATTGTAGCCCGGGGGGCGCGGAGGGCTACGGACGCGGCGGGGTATACTGGGTCGGGCCCCGAGGCGTCTCTCTCCCCGGAGGATCGACATGCGACCCGTTCTCATTTCACTTCTCGTCGCGCCGCTCCTGTTCGTGGCGGCCGGAACGCTGGCCGAGCCGGAGGGCACCGCGGAAAAGCTCCGGCGGGTGGAGGAGCTGATGCGGCTCCTCAAGGAGGCGGACGGCGCGGGCGGAGATCCGCGGATCTCGTTTGCCGCAGAGGGCGACAAGATCCTGCGCGCCTACAACGTGGCCGACCTCGTGCTGCGGATCACGGACTACCGCGCTCCGAACCTCCGCCTGCGTCCGGCGGGCGCGGAAGTGGACGAGGCCCGGCCGCTCTTCGGCGCCGTGCGCGACGGGGAGGTGTTCTTCGCCGGCGTGGATGAGATCGTGGAGCTGATCGGGCAGAGCGTGTCGCCGGGGGCCTTCGAGGAGGTGGGGGCGTCGATCTCGGCCTCCGGGCGGCAGGCGATCGTGATCGTGGCCCGCGCGCCGGTGCACGACGAGGTGGCGGCGTTTCTCGCCCGACTTCGCGACAGCATCCTCCGCCTCGTGACGGTGGAGGTCCGGGTCCTTCGTCGCGGGGCGGGCGTGGCCCTCGCGCCGGTTCTGACCCGCGAGGAGGGCCTCGGCGTCCTTGAGCGGGCCGAGAGCGGCGACGGGCTCTCGATCGTCCGCTCCGTGCGCGTGACGGGCCTCAACGGGCAGCGCGTGGCCGTCTTCGACGGGATGCGCCGGCCGTTCGTGCAGGACTACAGCGTGGCGGTGGCCGAGTCGGCGTCGGTGGCGGACCCCATCGTCGGTCTGGTCCAGACCGGTCTTGCGCTGACCGTGCGGCCCCTCGCGCGGGGCGGACAGGTCGTCCTCGACGTCGAGGCGCAGATGGCGGAGGGCCGCGACCCGCCGCGCGTCGTGGAGACCCCCGCCGGCCGGGTGGAGGTCCCCGATGAGACGTTCCGGTCCGTGGAGAGCACGGTGACGATCCCCGCGGGCGGCTACGCCTTCCTCGCCGGGGGGAGCGACTGGGGACTTCTCATCTCCGCCGCCGTCGTGCCCGTGCCCGTGTCCGCGAAGGGAGGTGAGCGATGAAGCGCCGCTTCGCCGTCGCCGCCGCCGCGGCCGTGTCGCTCGCCGCGCTGCTCGGCGTCCTCGCCCCCGGCTCTCCCGTCGCGGGCCAGGACGGGCCTTCACCGGAAGAACGGCGGCTCGACGACATGATCCGTTCCCTGACGGAGGCGCTCGCCGCGAAGCAGGCCACGGCGGGCGGCGCTCCGCCGCTGGTCTTCGAAACGCGGTTCTACGACGTGCGCGACCTCGTGCACCCCGTGGTGGACCGGCCGCTGTTCCGCGAGGCCGGGTCGTTGGTCCCGTCGGGCGGTTTCGGCTTCGGCGACCTCACCGAGGAGAGCGCGGAACCCCTCGTGGCGTGGGAGCCGGATGGCCTCGTGGAGCTGGTGCGCTGGAACATCGCCCCGTCCTCATGGGATGAGTTGCAGAGCGCGCGCGTCGAGTGCACGGGGGAGGGCATGCTGGTCGTCCGCCACGTGGCCGTGGTCCACGACCGGGTCGCGGGCCTTCTCGCGAGCCTGCGCGCCCGCTCGGCGGCGCAGGTGGCGGTGGACTGCCGCGTGGTCGCCGTGCCGGACGGCCTGCTCCGGACGCTGCTGCCGGAGCCGGGGCAGTTCGTGCTCTCGACGGAGGCCGCGGCGGCGCTCGAGAAGGCCGTTGCCGACGGCACCGTGCGGGAGGAACGCGCCGGCGGCCTCCTCTGCACGAGCACGCAGCGCGTGGGGCTCGCCGACGGGAGCGAAGTCGGCTACGTGCAGGACTACGACGTCGAGATCGCGAAGGGAGTCAGCATCGGCGACCCCATCGTGCTGACGTTCACCGACGGGCTGACGCTGGAGGTCCGGCCGGTCGTGACGGGGGAGGACGTCGCGCTCCTCGACATCCGGGCCGACTGCGCCGTCCGCCGGATGCCGCCCGCGACGTTCGAGACGCCGCTCGGCGCGATCGACACGCCGGCCCTGGATCTCGTGACGGTGCGGACCACGCTGGCGGTTCCCACCGGCGCGTGGGCCGTGGCCGGGGGTTCGCTCGGCGGGGAGGGCCGGCTCGTCCTCGTGCGCGCCACAGTGCCGGGGCGCGGCGGGAAGTGAGGGGCCGCGCGGGGCGAGGGCTGGCCGGAGGGCTGCGGGCAGCGGCGGTCGTCGCCGCCGCCCTCCTCCTGCCCGGCTGCGTCCTGTTCGAGGAGGAGCGCACGCTTCTCGAGGTGGCCGTCGTCCTGCTCTTCGTCACCTGCACGCTGAACCTGGCGCTCATCGCGATGCTGCTGCTCTACTTCCTGCCGTTCACCCGGCCGCTGCGGAAGAAGCGGAGGCGGTGAGGGAACGATGGACGAACCGCCGCGTTTCCTCGTCGACGACCACCTGCGGCGCCTCGCCCGCTGGCTGCGCTCGGCGGGCTGCGACGCGGCATGGGAGGCGACGATCGCCGACCGGGAGCTGTACCGCCGATCGTGGGTGGAGAAGCGCACGATCCTCACGATGAAGAAGAGCCTGTGGGCGCCGCGCCTGGTGAAGATCCGGAGCGACGACATCCGGGAGCAGTTCCGGCAGGTCGTCACGGAGTGCGGCGTGGATCCGTACGCCCGGGCGTTCACGCGGTGCGTGGACTGCAACCTCCTGCTCGAGGATGCGCCCCCGGAATCGGTGGCGGGGGTCGTCCCGCCGAAGGCCTTCGCCCACTACCGGGTCTACCGGCGGTGCGCCGCCTGCGGGAAGGTGTTCTGGCGGGGCGTGCACACGGAGCGGACCCTGCGGTTCTTCGAGGAGGCCACGGGGCTCCCGCGTCCCGAGGGGCTCACTCCGTCAGCCGGAAGCTGATCGGGACCTCGACGAGGCTGCGGACGGGCTGACCCTGCGCGGTGGCCGGGGTGAAGTGCCAATCGCGCACCGCGGCGACCGCCGCGCGGTCGAGGATGGCGTGGCCGGACGACGTGGCGACCTCGATCTCGCCCACGCTGCCGTCCGGCAGGACTTCCACGCGGAGGATGACGCGGCCTTCCCACTGCCGCTCCACGGCCTGCGCGGGATAGTCGGGCTTGCGGTTGCGCTGGGGGACGGGGCGCGCCGACGTGGGGGGCGGGGCCGGGGGCGGGGGCGGCGGGGCGGCCACGGGCGGGGCGGGCGCCGGCCGCACGGAGATGACCTCGCGCGGCGGTGGCCGGAAGTCGTCCGGAGGGTCCGCGGGGACGGGGGTCACGATCTCCACGTCGGTCGGCGGGATCGGCAGGGGATCGGGCTCGAGGGGTTCGTCGGGCGGCGCCTCCCGGAGGTCGGGCTCCGCCGGCGGCGGGGGCTCCTCGGGCAGGTCCGGCGGCGGCGGGGGGGGCGGCTCGACGGGCGGGGGAAGCGCCTCGGGTTCCGCGACGAGGCGGGCCGTCTGCACCTCCGGCGGGCGGGGCGCGAAGAGCCACGGGACGGCCCAGAGGGCGCCGAGCAGCGCGGCATGGAACGCCACGGAGGCCAGGCCGGCCGGCGGTATCCGCTTCAGGGCTCGCAGGATCATCCGACGCACGCGGATAGTCAACGACAGGGAGCCCGCGGCGGCCTGCAAAATCCCGTACCTGTACAGCCCGCCGACATGCCGCGACGTCGATGCCGGCGTGTTAGTCTGCCCTCCCCATGTGGCTCTCGCCCCGTCGGTTCGCCCTCGCCCTGTCGGGTCTGCGCCGCTGCCCGCGGCCCACCCCCGCCGGTCGCGTCTACCTCGCCGCCACGGCGGCCATCGGAACGGCCGCGGCGGCGGGGGCGGGACCGGGGCTGACGATGGTCACGGGGCTGCTTCTGGCGGGCGCGACGGCGGGACTTCTCGGAGCATGGTGGAACCTGCGAGGCGCGACGGCGACCCGCCGGCTTCCGCCGCGGGCGTACGCGGGGGAGCCCGTCGCCGTGGAGATCGAGGTCCGCCCGACCGGGCAGGCGGTGGCCGTCGCCGTGGCCGACGGCGTGGACGGGGCTTACGCCCGGCCGGGGCACGGGTTCTGCGCGGTGGCGTCGAGTGACTCCCCCGGGCGCGCCCTGGCCGAGGTCCGGTTCCGCGAGCGCGGGCGCCGGACCGTGTCCGCGTGCCGACTCTCGTCCCGGCATCCACTGGGCCTCTTCGAGCGGGCCATCGTCGCGCGGGGCGAGAGCGAGGTCCTCGTCCTGCCGAGACTCGGGCACTTCCGCACGGACCCGCTACCGGGGTCCCGGTTCGCGCGGACCATGACCTGCGCGGAGACGGCGAAGGAGCGGGGGCGGGAGGAGTTCGCCGGCCTCCGGGAGTACCGGCCGGGCGACAACCCCCGGCTCATCGCGTGGCGGGCGACGGCCCGGCAGCGGCGCCTGATGGTGAAGGAGATGGAGGACGACCTCGGCAAGCGGGTCACGATCTGCCTCGAGACATACCTGCCCGCGGGAGCGTCCCGCGCCGCGCGACAGCGGGTGGAGAAGGCGGTGTCCTTCGCCGCGACGCTGGCGGTGGTCCTCTCGCGGCGCAACCACCGGGTCACGCTCCTCGCGGGGGGCGCGGAGCGGATCCGGGCGGCCACGGGGAAGTCGGGACGCGGCATCGAGGCGGTGCTGGAGCGCCTGGCGACCGTCACCGCCGGACCCGCCGGCGGCATCGACGCCGTCGTGGCCGGCGAGGCGCCGGAGGCCTTCGCCACCACCCTGCCGGTACTGATCGTCCCGGAGGCCTCGGAGCGTCTCCGGGCCGCCCTGCAGAGGATCCCGGGCCGGCGGCCGCCGGTCGTCTACCGGGTCAACGGGCCGTGGGAACGCGCGGCGTTCACCTACCATGAGCGGACCGGCGCGGAGTCCTGACACCCTGCCCGGTGCGGGGGCGGGCGCCCGGCGATGGTCGGGGCTCATGCTCCTGTCGGCGGCGGCGCTCTACGGCGTCCCCGCCGCAGACCCCGTGGCGGGGGCCTTCGGGGCCCTGCTGCTCGTGCCGTGGCGGCGGCTCCTGGCCCGGCGTCCGTGGCCGCGCGCGGCGTCGGCGGCGTCGCTGGCCGTCGCGGTCGCGCTCGCCGCGGCCCTGCCGGGCCAGGGCATCGCCGCGCGCGCCGCGCGGGCGGCGATGGCGCTGGCGCTCTGGCTGTGGTCCGGCCGCCTTGCCGCCGCCCGGGATCACCTGTTCCTCGCCGGGATCGCCCTCCTCCTCGTGGTCGTGGGCGCGGCGGCCCCCCCGGACCCGCTGCTCCTTCCCCTTCTCGCGGCGTTCGCGTTCGCCGCGGTGGGCGCGCTCATGGCCGCGAACCTCGCCGGGGACGGGGACCGCGTGCGGGCGCTCGCCCGGCGGGGCGGGGAGGAGGCGAGCCCCCTGCGGGACCTGCCGCCCGAGGCGCGCGCGGGGATCGCCACGCTGGGGTTCCTCGTCCTCTCGGGCGCCCTCGCCCTCTCGTGGCTCCTCCCCGCGGCGGCGGCGCGGGTGCGGACGTGGTTCGAGGGAGAGGAGGCGCCGGCGGAGTCGGTGGGCCAGTTCGACTACGGCCCGGACGGGAAGCCCCTCTTCCGATTCCCGGAGCGACTCGCGGCAGTCCCCCCGTTCGGCCCGCGACTGGAACGGGACGAGTTCGTCCGCCGCCTGTCGCTGGACGTCCTGGCCGCCCTGGTCCGGCCGTTGGACGCGGAGCACGTTCCGCCGGGGGGACTGCTGCTCCGGGGAGAGTGCTACGACTACCTGACGGCGGGGGGCCGGTGGATCCGCTCCCGCGCGCGAGAGACCCCGCGCTTCGATGCGGAGGACGGTGCGGCGGACGGCCGGGTCTCCCTCGTCGCCCCGGCGGGCCCGTCCTGGTCGGCGCAATACGCGGTCGGGCGTTCGCCGGACCGGACGCTTCTGGCGCTCGTCTCGCCGGCGATCGTGCCGGGCGTGCCGGCCGTGGCCGTGGACGGCACGGGGAACCTGCTGAACCGCCGTCCGGTGTCCCCCATGGGCCTGTACGCCGTGACGAGCGCCCTGGCGGAGGCCGACGACGAGGCGCTGGCGGATCCGGGACCGGAGTTCCGCCTGCTGCCGCCGAGGGTCGACGGGGTGGCGCTGGCCGCGGAGGTGGCCGCGGCCCGCGCGGACAGCCTGCGGCCCGCCGATGCCGTGCGGGCGATCGTGGACCACGTCCGCGGGTGCGCGATCCGGCTCGAGCGGGACCGGTCTCCGGGCGAGCGCGGGGAGGAGGTGCCGCGGCACTTCGACGCGGAGTCGTTCTTCGCCCGTCGATGGGGGCGGAGCATCGACTTCGCCACCGCCGCCGCGGTGCTCCTGCGGTCGTGCGGCATCCCCTGCCGGCTGGCGACGGGCTACCGGGGCGGCACGTGGGTGGAGGCGGGCGGCTTCTTCGCGGTGGAGGCCGTCGACGCCTACGCCTGGGTGGAAGTGCCCTACGAGGGCCTCGGGTGGGTGGCGGTGGACCCGAGCCCGCCGGCGATCACGGCGCTGTCGGAGGAGGCGCTCGCCGACGTGCTGAGCGGCGACCCGGCGCATCGGGTGCGCGCGGCGCGGGAGGCGGTGGGCGACCTGCTGACGCCCTCGCCGGTGCAGGCTCTCGTGGCGGCCATCGACCGGGCCGTGTCGTCGGTCCTCCCCGGTGACCGGGAGAGCACGGGGCCCGGCCGGTTCGTCGCGTGGCTCGTCGTCGTGGCCGGAGGCGCGGCGCTCGTGCGGCTGGCCGCATGGGCGCTGGGGCTGGCGGGCCGCGCCGTCGCCGGAGACCGCGGCGGCCGGGAGCCGCTCCCCGAGTTCTACCGGGTCCTCCTCGCGGCCTTGCGCCGGGCGGGGCTCTCGCCGGGGCCGGCGGAGACTCCGCTGGAGTTCGCCGCCGCGGCGCAGGAGGCCCTGAGGAGAGCGGTGCCGGACGTGCGCTCGCTGACGGAGGCATTCTGCGCGCTGCGGTACGGGGGCCGGAAGCTCACGCCGCAGGCCTCCTCGTCGCTCGCGGCGCGGGCGAGGTCGGCGGAGGAGGCTCTGCGCGGCACGGCGAGGCGCCCCTCGGCGCCCCGCCGGACGGTCGCGGTGCTCCTGCTCCTCGGCGTCCTGCTGGGGCCGGCGGCGGGCGGGGGGGATGTCGGAGGGCTCGTGGCCGGGCTCGGGAGCGGCGACCCCGGGGCGAGGCGGGCCGCGCGGACGGCGCTGCTCGACGCGGGGCCGGCGGCGGTGCCGGCGCTGTCGGCGGCGGTCGCCGGCCGGGCGGACCCGGTCGTGGCCGGTCGGGTGGCGGCGCTCGTGCCGCTCCTGGCGTCGGACGACCCGTCGCGGCGGGAGGACGCGGAGCGGGCGTTGCGGGAACTCGGGGCGGCGGCGCGCCCGGCGCTGCGCGAGGCGTGGCGGGGTGCGGCGGACGAGGTGCGGGCACGCCTGACCGGGCTCCTCGACTCCCTCCGGCTCGACGCGGAGGGGACGGGCCCGGAGGGCGAGCGCAGGGTCCGGCGGCACGCGCTCTGCCTGCTGGGGGCCTTGGGCGCCGGACCGGAGGCCGCCCTCATGGCGCAGGTGGGCCTCTTCGTGCCGGAGGACGCGGACGCGGCGGTGGAGGGGTTGGCGGGGCTCGCCCGCCGGCACCCGGGCCCGGTGGCGGACCTGCTGCGGACCTCGGAACAGGGGTTGCTGCGGGTGGTGGCGGCGGCGCTGTCGCGGGCGGGGTCGCGGGAGTGCCGGGCGGCGCTCCTGGCGCGGTCGGCGGACCCGGACGCCGAGGTGCGGGATGTCGTGGGAGAGGCCCTCGTGGACGCGGCGGCCGTGGAGGACACGGAGAACGCCCGGCTTCGGCTGATGGCGTTCGAGGTCGAGGAAGGCGAGGCGGTGCTGAGGGGCGTCCTCGCCGCCTGCCCGGGGTATCCGGAGGCGGGCGTGGCGCTGGCGGACAGCCTCGCCGCCCGGGGCGACCGGGCGGGGGCGCTGCGCGTGCTCGATGGCCTGCGCCTGCCGGCGGCGGAGCGGGCCCTGCGGAGCGCGCCGCTGCTCGCGGCGCTCGGAAGGGCCGCCGAGGGGGGCGCCCGGCTGCAGCGGGCGAGGGACGGGGCGCGGGGCCGCACGGACCTCCTGCTCGCGGAGGCCGAGGCGGCGCTGGCGGCGGACCCGCCCGACGCCCGCGGGGCGCTCGGACTGGCGGAAGCCGCCGCACGGGAGGCGCCCCTGTTCGCCGAACCGCACGGCCTCGCGGGGCGGATCCTGGGGGACTTCCTCGACTCGCCGGAGGCGGCCGTCGAGCGCTTCCGGCGCGCCTTCGACCTCGAGGGGGACGAGCCCGGGTGGATGCAGGCGATGCGTCGCTACGCCGGACGTTGAGAAGCAGCGGCCGGGGGAGGTACAACACCACGCCTTGAGCCGCGTCCTCGCCTACGCCGTTCTCGGCGGCGTGATGGACTTCACCGTCTACGTCGCCCTGTCCCTCGTCCCCCTGCTCTCGGAGCGGCAGGGGGCGGGCCCCGTCATGCTCGCGCTGATCCCGGTGTGCTCGGGGGTGGCGTACACGATCACGGCGTGGCAGGGGGGGAGGATCTCGGACCGGTTCTCGCGCACGGCGGTGGCGCGCGCGGGTCTCCTCACGGCCTGCGCCACGTTCGCCGTCTTCTTCTTCGCGACGAAGCCCTGGCACTACTGGTTCGGACTGCCCGTCGTGGCGGTGGGGCTCGCGCTGTTCTGGCCGGCCCTTCAGGCGGCGGTGGCCGACGAGTCCTGCCCGCGGACGCTCACGAAGAACCTCGGGATCTTCAACGTGGCGTGGGCCGGGGGCAAGGGGCTCGGCGTCCTCGCGGGAGGGGTCCTGCTCGATCCCGTCGGACGGGGCGGCTTCCTCATCGCCGCGGCGATCGGCCTGTCGCTGCTCGTGTTCCTCCCGCGAGTGCCGACGGGGGGCGGCCGGGGTCTGGCCCTCGCCCCCGACGGCGCGACGGTGCCGCGGCGGGAGGCCTTCCGGGTGTCGGCCCTGATCGCAAACTTCGCGGCCTACGGTCTCGCCACCACGATCATCAACCTGTACCCCGACCTGAACCACGAGCTCGGCCGGGGCGGCGTCTCCTACGGGGTCGTCGTGGGCGCGGTGTTCCTCGCCCAGACGGCCTCCTTCGGCCTTCTGGCCGCGTTCCCGTCCTGGCCGTACCGGAAGACCGCCCAGATCGTCCCGCAGTGCCTGGCGGCCGGCGGGGCGGCTCTGATGGCCACGGGCCTGCCGGTGGCCGCCGTCCTCCCGGGCGCCGTCGCCGTCGGCGTGGGGCTCGGCACCGCGTACTTCGCCTCGATCTACTACAGCCTCCACGCCGACGCCTCCCGCGGCGGCCGGGCGGGTCTGCACGAGGCGATCCTCGGCGGCGGCAATCTGATCGTGCCGCTTCTCGGCGGGACGCTGGCCGGCCTGCTGCGGGCGCCCTGGGCTCCCGGCGTGTTCGCCGGTGCGGTGGTCCTCGCGGCGGTGGCCCTGCAGGTGGTGACCCTCCGGCGGTCGCGGTTAGAATCCGCGGTGCCGGGCGGAGCGGCGGCGGAGGGCTCCCGATGAGGTCGAACGGCTTCCGGGTGGCGGTCCTGGCAGCGGCCGCGGCGCTCCTGCCCGCGTGCGAGGATCCCCCCGCCGAGACTCCGGAGGCGGCATTCGAGGCGACCCTCGGCCTCATCCGGGCGGGCGAGTTCGATCGTGTCTGGTTCCGTCTGTCCGGGCGGATGCGGAAGACGTGGTCCGACGGGGTCCTCGATCAGAAGCGGACCGCGGCGAACCCGGGGACCGCGCGGCAGACGATCCGGGACCTCGTCGAGCTGCAGTACGGGATGCCGGTCGAGCAGTTCCTGAATTCGGACCCGCGAGCACTCTATGCGGCGAACCTGCGGCGGAACCAGACGCAGGTGGTGAAGTACCGGCTCCGGGGCCCGGCGAGGATGCGGGGGGACCGCGCGGTGCTTCTCGTGGAGGTCGACCGCGCCGAGGAGCCCACGGAGTGGATCTACGTGCGGGAGGACGGGCGCTGGCTTCTCGACGAAGTACCGGGGCAGCAGCGGCGCTGAGAGGCTCCGGGGAGCCCCGCCCCGAGGCGCGCCGGGACGCGGCGCGAGCAGCGCAGGGAGCGAGGAGGAGGTGACCGGACGGAGTCGGTCACCGGCGACGATCAACGAAGCGCATCGCACCCGGCCCGAAGGGTTGCCGGCCTCGATGCGGGGAGCGGCTCGCGGTTTCCCCGGCTTCTGCTCGCACCGGGGCCGGCCACGGGGCCGCGCGGGAGTTCATCACGGCCTCGGAGCGGGGCGCGAGGAGAGGACATGGAGATCGACCTGCGGACGGTGGCGGAGGGTGAGCGTCTCTCGAAGGTCCTCGCGGCGGTGGACGGCCTCGGCCCCGATCAGGTGCTGACGGTCCTCTCGACGGAGGATCCCGCGGGCCTCATGGAATCGGTGCGGGCGGTGGCCGGCGCGTCGGTGGACATCGCCCGGATCCGTTGGGGCCTCGCGGAACTGCCGTGGCTGTGCCACCTGAAGGTCTCCCGCAAGGCCGGTCCGGCGAAGTAGCCGTCGCCGGGGCGGCGCCCTCGGCGGGCGGCGGGTTCAGGACGCCGGGCGGCGCCGGGCCAGCGTCTCGCGGATGACCTCCTCGGCGATCTTCGCGGGGACCGGCGCGTACTCCGAGTGCTCGGTGTGGAACGTGCCGCGGCCCTGCGTGAGGGATCGCAGGGTCGTCGAGTAGGCGAACATCTCGGACACCGGCACCACGCCCCGGATCTCCTTCACCGGGTTCTCCGCGAAGAGGTTGCGGATCTCCGAGCGGCGGGACTGCAGGTCGCCGAGCACGTCGCCGAGGAAGTCCTGCGGGACCTCCACGAGGAACTGGAGGCGGGGTTCGAGCAGCACCACGCCGGCGAGCTCCATCGCGCGGCGCATCGCGATGCGCCCCGCCTCGCGGAAGGCCATGTCCGAGGAGTCCACGTCGTGGAACTGGCCGTCGTAGAGGACGGCCTTCACGTTGACGAGCGGGAACCGCAGTTCGCCGCCGAGGGTCATGACGTCCTGGATGCCGGCGGCCACCGAGCGGTGGTACTCGCGCGGGATGGCGCCGCCGACGATGGCCGACTCGAACTCCAGTTCTCCCCCCTGGGAGCCGGGTTCGAAGCGGACCTTGGCCACCGCGAACTGGCCGTGGCCGCCGGTCTGCTTGACGTGGCGCGCCTCCACCTCGAGCGGACGCTTCAGCGTCTGGCGGTACGCGACGCGGGGCGGACCGGCTTTCGTCGGGACGCGGTACTCGCCCTCGAGGCGGGACCTCACGATGTCGAGGTGCAGCTCGCCCATGCCCGCGATGATGAGTTCCTGCGTCTCCTCGTCGGTGAAGGACCGCAGGGTGGGGTCCTCGCGGCAGAGCCGCTGGAGGGAGTCGGCGAGGCGGTCGCGGTCGGCGCGGTTGGCGGCCTCCACCGACATGGAGATGACGGCTTCGGGGAAGGTCATGGCCCCCAGCGCCACGGGGTGGTCGGGATCGCAAAGGGTGTCGCCGGTGGAAGTCTCGCCGAGGCCGAGCGCCGCGGCGATGTCGCCGGCGTCGCAGCGGTCCATGGGCTCCCGGTGCCGGGCGTGCATCTTCACGAGGCGGCCGATGCGGACCTTCCGGCCGGTGCGCGGGTTGAGCAGGACCTGGCCCTTCACGAGCGAGCCGGCGTAGACCCGGAGGAACGTGAGGTCGCCGTTGGGGTCGGCCACCGTCTTGAAGGCCATGACCGCGGCGGGGGCGTCGGGCCGGCGCTCGATCGTGAGCGGCTCGCCGGAAGCGGGGTCGGTGGCGCTCACCGCCGGCAGGTCGGCCGGGGCGGGAAGGTAGTCGACGATGGCGTCGAGGACCTGCTGGATGCCCTTGTTGCGCAACGCCGCTCCGCAGAGCACGGCGGCGCCCTGGCCGGCGATGGTGGCCTTGCGGACCGCCGCGACGAGGACCGCCTCGGGGATCTCCTCCTCGGCGAGGTAGCGCTCGAGCACCTCGTCGGAGAAGTGGGAGGCGGCGTCGATGAGCTCGTGGCGGGCGGATTCGTAGAGCGCCCGATGCTCCTCCGGGACGGGACCGACCGTGAAGTCGCGGCCGTCTTCCTCGGAGAAGAGGATGGCCTGCCCGCGCACGAGGTCGAGCACTCCGCGGAACGAGGCTTCGCGGCCGACAGGCGCCTGGACCGGGAGCGGGGTGATGCCGAGCCGGTCCCGGATCATCCGCAGGGTCCGGGGGAAGTCGGCGCCCGTGCGGTCCATCTTGTTGACGAAGCAGATGCGGGGGACGCCGTACCGGGTGGCCTGGCGCCACACCGTCTCGGACTGGGCCTGGACTCCGGCGACGGCGCAGAACACCGCCACCGCGCCGTCGAGGACGCGCAGCGAGCGCTCGACCTCGGCGGTGAAGTCGACGTGTCCGGGCGTGTCGATGATGTTGATCTCGACGTTCCGCCACGTGACGCTGGTGGCCGCGCTCTGGATGGTGATGCCCCGCCGGCGCTCCTCCTCCATGAAGTCCATGGTGGCCTCGCCGTCGTGGACCTCGCCGGTCTTGCGGATGCGCCCGGTGTAGAAGAGGATGCGCTCGGTGACCGTGGTCTTGCCCGCGTCGATGTGGGCCGTGATGCCCACGTTGCGCCGGTTGGCCCCGCCGCTGCCGCTCGCCATGACGAACTCCCCGCGAATGCCTTGCCACCCCGGAATCGGGAGGCAAAAGGACGATTCCAACAAAATCGGAGAGTTCTGTCCACTATTGCGGGTTGCGGGTCACTTGCCCTGGCGCAGGGCCTCGGCGAAGCGCGGATCGTCGACCAAGGAGCGCAGGTCGGGATCGGACGCGGCCTGGTCGCGCATGAACGGACGGACCTTCAGCGCCCGCGAGAGGAGGGCCAGGGCCTCCTCGCGGTCCCCGAGGAGAGCGAAGAGGCAGGCGGCGTTGTAGAGCGCCACGCCGGTCCCGTTGTCGCCGTCCCGGACCTTCTCCGCCGCGGCGCGCGCCTCCGCGGGGCGGCCGAGGGCGATCAGGGCCTCGGCGTACTCGACGAGCTGCGACGAGTCCCGGTCGCGCTTCTCGATCTCGCGCACCCGGGCGAGCAGGGCGTCCGGCTCGCCGAGACCGGCGAGGGCGATGGCCAGGCGGTGGCGGAGGCTCTCGCTCTTCTCCTCGGCGAGGAGGGCGCGCAGGTCGGGGAGCGACCCGGGGCCGGCGAGCACCGAGAGCGCCTCCACGGCCAGGTTGTGGCACGAGGGGGACTCCCGGGCGATGCGCGCCAGACGCGGGGCCGATTCCCGGACCTCGAAGCGCATCAGGGCGCGGAAGAGCGCGTAGAAGAGCGAGGTCTGGCGCTGGTCGGCGGGGTCACGTTCGAGGAGGGGGAGGAGGCGGGGGACGGCCTCCCGGTAGCCCAGGACGGTCAGGGCCCGCACGCACTCGGTGAGCGTCCACGGCTCGCTCTCCTCGGCGAGGGCGGCGGCGATGAGGGGGGCGGCGGCGGCGACGCCGCGGTCGGCGAGAGCCCGGGCGGCGCTGGTCCGCATGTGGCGGTCGCCGTTCGCGAGGGCGTCCATCAGGATGGGGACGACCTTGTCCGAACCGATGCGGGCGACCTCGTCGAGCGGGACGTGGAGGTTCTGGATGGTCCGGTCGGTGAGCATCGGGCGGAGGCGCTCGAGCATCGACTCCTTGCCGATCTGGAGGAGGGCCCGGAGTATCAGGTAGCGGTAGTTGGCGATGGTCTCGTCTTCCTTCGCGTCCTCCAGGAGGCGGAGCAGCGGGTCGACCGCCGCGGGCTCCTCGAGGCGGCCGAGGGCGTCCACCACGGAGTGCAGGGTGCGCTGGAGGAAGTCCGTGGACCGCTCGTCGAGCAGGGCGAGCAGCGCGGGGATGGCCGAGCGGTCGCCGTAGTTCGAGAGCAGCTGGGCCGCGGAGGAGCGGACCGTGGGGTCCGGGTCCCTCAGGAAAGGCCGGATGCGGGGCGCGAGGTCGGGGCCGCCGGCGCCCTGGAGCGACTGGAGCGCCGCCGCGCGGACCTCGGGCGAGGGGTCGTCCAGCCCGGAGAGGAGGGCGGCGATGGACTCGGGCTGGCGGTAGTTCATCAGCGCGCGCAAGGCGGCCGCCCGCACGGTGGGGTCCTCGTCGCGGGCGCGGGCCAGGACCCGTGCGGCGGATCCGTCGTCGCGCCGGATCATCAGGTAGCGCAGCGCGGAGGCGCGCACGAGGGGCGCCGGGTCGTCCACCAGCGCGACGAGGATGGTCGGGAACCGCTGGTCGTCGCCGGTGAAGGAACTGGAGAGGCACATGTCGACGAGGTGGGCCCGCGCCTGCGGGTCGCCGTCCTCGTCGGCGAGGCGTCCGAGCACCCGGTCGTGGACGAGGCGCTGGTCCATGTCGCGCAGGATGCTCTCGAGGAGGATGCGGTGCTGGATGTTCGGGGAACGGAGACGGTCGAGGAGGTGGTCGAGGTCCTCCGGGCCGACCAGGGCCCCGATGACGCACCAGGCGTTCCGGAACCGCCGGTAGTCGTACTGGGGGTAGCGGGAATCCTCCTCGTCGAGGGCCTCGTAGAGGGCCGGCAGGATGGCCCGACCCTTCGACGCGAGGTCCCGGAAGGCGGGCGTCTTCCGGAAGTCCTCCTCGTCGTCGCTGAGCCCGGCGAGGAGGTCCTGCCGGGAGCGGTGCCGGACCGAGTCGACGAGGCGGCGGACCATGCGCTCGACGTCCGGATCGCCGGAGGAGAGCGCGGAATCGAGGTACGGCAGGGCCTCTTCGCCGAGGGCGGCGAGCTCGTCGTAGGCGGCCTGGCGGACGGCGAAGTCCTCGTCGGAGAGCCGGCGGACGAGTTCCGCGACCCGGTCCGCCAGCGGGTCCGTCCTCGTCGGAGAGCCGGCGGACGAGTTCCGCGACCCGGTCCGCCAGCGGGTCCGGCTCCGGGGCGGCGGAGACGGCGCCGGCGAGGAGGAGGGCGGCGAGAAGGCCGAGGCGGACCCGCATCGCGGCATTCTACGCACCGGGGCCCGGGCCACCGGAGTTCTGCGGGGGAAACGAGTGGCCCGGGCCCTCACGGCGCGGTTATGCTGGCGCGGGATGAGCCCGGACCCGATCCGGTTGCCGGAGGACTTCGACCTGGAGGCGGCGCTGGCGCTCCACGGCGAGGTCAGAGCACGCCTCGGGCGCGGCGAACAGGACGTGGCCGTCGACCTCGGGGCGGTGCGGCGGGCCGACGCCATCGGCGTGTCCGCCCTTCTGACCGCCCACCGCGAGGCGCGGCGCCGAGGGTCGCGACTCCGCCTCGTGAACCTCTCGGAGCGCCACCGCCGGCTCTTCGCCGCGCTGCGGGTGGACCGGGTGCTCGGCGCCGGCGAGGCGGCGGCGCGGCCGGAGAGCTTCGTCGAGCGCGTGGGCGACTGGGGGCTGCGCGCCTTCGCGGCGTCCGTCGAGTACGCGGCGCTGCACGTCGATGCGCTGCGCCTGACGCTCCTCGCGCCCTTCCGCAGGCGGGGGCCCCAGTCCGCGGCCCTCCACCACCAGATCGTCAACGTCGGGGTGGGTTCCGTGGGGATCGTCGTGCTGATCTCCTTCCTCATCGGGCTCATCATGGCGCTGCAGGCGGCCTACCAGCTCCGGCAGTTCGGGGCGGTGATCTTCGTGGCCAACATGGTCGGCGTCGCCATGACGCGGGAACTCGGTCCGCTGCTCACGGCCGTCGTCCTCTCGGCGCGGAGCGGGTCCTCCATCGCCGCGGAGCTCGGCACGATGGTCGTGACGGAGGAGGTCGATGCCCTGCGCGTCATGGACATCGAGCCGCGGCGCTACCTGGTGGCGCCGCGCTTCGCGGCCATGCTCGTGGCCCTGCCGTGCCTCACGACCCTCTCCGACGTCGCGGGCATCCTCGGCGGCTTCTCGATCGCCACGCTCGGACTCGGGATCGGGCCGGGCCACTACTGGGAACAGACGGTGCAGGCGCTCTACGCGAAGGACCTGCTGACGGGGGTCTTCAAGGCCGTCATCTTCGCCAACATCATCGCGATCGTCGCCTGCCGCGAGGGCCTGTCCATCCGCGGCGGGCCCGAGGAGGTGGGGCGGGCCACGACGCGCTCGGTCGTCACGTCGATCCTCCTCGTCATCGTGTCGGACTTCGTGTTCACCTCGATCTTCTACCTCTTCGACTGATGGCCACTTCGACGCCGGTGCTGGAAGTCCGGGACCTCACGGTGGGCTACGAAGGCCGCACCGTGGTGCGCGATGTTTCGTTCTCCGTCGCGGACGGCGAGGTGTTCGCCATCATGGGGCCGTCGGGGTGCGGCAAGACGACCCTCCTGAAGAGCGTCCTGGGCCTGCTCCCCCCGCTCTCGGGGGAGGTGCTCTACCGGGGAGCCCCGCTGCGGGACTCCTCGGCGCTCTCGCGGTTCCGGCGGTCCACGGGCATGGTCTTCCAGCAGGGGGCCCTGCTGAACTCGGAGACGCTGCAGACGAACGTGGCGCTGCCCCTGCGGGAGCACACGGCGCTCCCGCCGGAGATGGTCCGCGAGGTCGTGCGCATGAAACTGGCGCAGGTGGGACTGCTCGAGGCGGCGGACCGGAAGCCCGGCGAGCTGTCGGGCGGCATGCGCAAGCGCGCGGGCATCGCGCGGGCGCTGGCCGTGGAGCCCGACCTGCTGTTCTTCGACGAGCCCTCCGGGGGACTCGACCCCGTGACGGCCGACGGCATCGACAACCTCCTGCTCTCGCTGCGGGAGGCGCTCGGCGTGGCGATGGTCGTCGTCAGCCACGAACTGGCGTCGGTCTTCAAGGTCGCCGATCGCATCCTCATGCTCCGGCGGGGGACCGTGGCCGCGCTCGGCACCCGCGAGGAGATCCGGGCCTCGAGGGACGACGAGGTCCGGATGTTCATCGACCGGCGCGCGGCGGAGGAGCCCGGAGCGGCGGACGAGTTCCTGGCGGAGACGGAGGGAGGACGCGAGTGATCACGCGATCCGACAAGGTGAAGGCCGGCGCCTTCGTCCTGGCCTGCGGGGCGCTCTTCGTCCTCGTCCTGGTGCTCGTCGCGGGTGTGCGGTTCACCAAGCGCACGAAGACGTACTACGTGCGGTTCGGCGAGTCCGTCACGGGCCTCGAGCCGTCCTCGACCGTCCGGTACTACGGCGTGCCGGTGGGCCAGGTCTCGCACATCGGCTTCGCGGCGGAGGCCTTCCCGGAGATCGAAGTCACGATGGAGATCGACCCGGACACCCCCATCCGGGAAGACACCGAGGCGATCCTGAAGCCGCAGGGGGTGACGGGCATCTACTACATCGACCTCGAGGCGGGCTCGACGGGCTCGAGGCTGCTGAAGGAGCACGAGACGATCCGGGCGCGGGCTTCCGTGGCCATGCAGTTGATGGACGTCCTCGGCGGCCTGAAGCAGGTCATCGAGAACCTGAACGGCATCCTCGGCGAGAACCGCGAGTCCATCGGCGAGGCCGTCGCCAGCATCAAGGACGCCGCGGACGCTCTGAGGTCGCCGCTCGGCCGGCTGGACGAGGCGCTGGCCGGCGCCACCGAGCTGACGGCGGACCTGCGGGAGCGGCTCAGCTCCGCGGCGGGCGCGGCGGAGGGAGCCATCCGGGCGTTCGCGGACATCGTGGCGGCGGCGGAGGCGAAGTCGCTCCCGGACCGGGTCGCCGCCGTGCTCGACCACGCGGACGAGACGCTCGTGGAGGCGCGGGCCGCCGTGGCGTCGGCGGACGTCCCGGCGTTCATGGCGGCGCTGAACCGGACGCTGTCCCGCCTCGAGCAGTCCGCGGCGAACCTCGACGCCGCGGTGACGGAGGTGCAGGCGGGGGTCTCGGAGAACCGCGGCAGCATCGCGCGCATGCTCGGCGACCTGCGGGGGTTCGCGGCGGACCTGCGGGCGCTGGTGCGCGAGGTCCGCGGCGACCCGTCGCGGCTCCTGCGGCCCCGGCCCATGATGGAGAGGGAGGAGGGACGATGATCCGGCGGACGGCGGCGGTCCTCGCGGCGTGCCTGGCGTCGGCGTGTCTGGGGTCGCCGGAGCCGGAGAACGTCGTCTTCTACGACCTCGACACCCGCCCCGCGCCGTGGGTGGGGGACCGTTCGCCGGCGCGGGTCGTCGTGCGCGAGTTCGCCGCGAGCCAGAGCCTCGACCGGGACGGCATCCGCTACCTCCGGTCGGATCACGAGGGCGGGTACTGGGTGAACCACCGCTGGTCGGCCCCCGTGGCGGCGCTCGTGCGGGAAGCGGCCGTGCGGGACCTCGAGGTGTCCGGGCTGTTCGCGGCGGTCCTTCACGCGGACGGCGGCGGGGTGGCGGACCTCGCCGTGGGCGCGGAGGTGCTGCGGTTCCAGGAGCGGGACCGCGCGGACGGGTGGTACGCGGAGGTGGAGCTCTCCGTTGAAGCCCTCCGGGTGCGCGACGGGGCGGTGCTCTACCACCGACGGCTGGCCGCGGAGGAACGCTGCGACTCGGCCACGGTGAGGGATGTCGTGGTCGCCCTGAGCCGGGCGCTGGGGCGGCTGTTCGAGGAGGTGCGCCGGGACCTCGCGGCCGCCGCGGGGGGGAGCGGGGCATGAGCGGGGCCGCGGAGCAGGCGATGTTCTTCGGCAAGTTCGGGCGGCTCATGGAGGGCGGCGTGCCGATGCTCCGCGCGTTCGAGACGGCGCTCGGGGCGGTGACGGACCGCGACCTCTCGGAGGCGCTCTCGCGCGTGCTCGAGCGCGCCTGGGGTGGCACCTCGCTGGCGGACGCCTGCGCCGAGGAGCCGGGCGTCTTCGGTCGAGAGGTCCTGTGCCTGCTCGCGGAGGGCGAGCGGATGGGGGACGTGGAGCGGAAGGCGGCGGCCATCGCCGCGGGGCTGTCCGCGGGCGAGTTCGGCGAGGGCGACGAGCGCGCGGCGCGGGAGGCCCTGGCGGAGGTGCTGCGGGTGGCGGCGGACGCCGGGGCGCGCGCCGTCCACCTCGATGCCTCGGGCGCCTTCCTGCGCGCCGGCGGCGTGCTGCGGCCCGCGATGGCGGGCGCGCCGGGGCCGGCGCTGCTGCGGGCGGCCGTGGGGCGGGGGCCAGTCTTCGAGGTGGGCGGACTGCGGGTGCGGGTCGTTCGCGGTGAGGGCCCCGACGCGGGTGCGGTGCTGCACCTCGTGGCCGCGGCGGGTTCCGGCATCGGGCGCCTCGGGCTGGCGGCCGCGGACGCGGAGCGGTTGCGGGAGTGGTTGGCGCGGGGGCCGGGAATCGTGCTCGTCGCGGCGGCGGACCGATGGGCGGCGGCGGAGGGGCTGGCGGCCCTCGCCGGCGACTCCGCCCTGAAGGGGCGGCGGGTGGTGACGCGCGAGGCGGGCGGGGCTCCGGGCGCGTGGATGGTCCCGGAGGGCGCCGCGCTCGCGGACCTGGATCCGGACGTGGTCGTCGTGGAGGACATCGGTCGGCCCGGAGACGCCGCGGGCGCGGCGGAGGCGCTGCGCTGCGCGGCGCTGGTGCTCGCGGGAGCCTCCGAGGACCGCGCGGCGCCGGGCCTCCGGCCCCTCGTGCGCGGGCGGGTGGTCGCCGCCGCGGGCACGGGGTGGGAGGCTCGGGGGGGCCCGCCGCCGGCCTGACCCGCCCGCGGACCATCCCCTTCGCCGGGGGCGTGCGCCGCGGGGAGGCGAAGCCGGTCCGCCGCGACTGGCGTCGCACGGGGGCGCCGATGCCCCGATCCGACGGCCCGGAGCGATAGGTCCAGGCAAGGTCCGTTCGTCCCGCCCATGACCGGCTACCGCGGAGCGGACGGAGTGGCGCCGAGGAACGGGGACACGGAGGGGCCCGGGGTGATCGTCACGGCCCCGGCCCGCTCCGTCCGCACGGCTTCGGCGAAAGCGGTGTCCACGGGTTCGCCGGGACCGGCGCTGAGGACGACGGTCCGGGGAGCGACGGCCGCGAGCAGCGCGGGGAGCTCGCGGCAGGGCCGGCCATGGTGGGGGGCGAGGAGGATCTCCGCGCGAAGGTCGATCCCCGCGTCGAGGAGCGCGCGGATGCCCTGCTCTTCGATGTCACCGGGGACGAGCGCGGTCAGGGCCCCGGCGCGTATGCGGTAGACGCCGGACCGGTCGTTGCCGGCGGCGCCGGCCGGCGGGCAAGGCGTGAGGCACTCGACGATCGCGCCGGGGAGGTGGAACGCGGTGCCCGGCGCCGGAGGCCCGGGACCGACGACGGTGCCCACGGGCAGGGTGCGGAGGAGGGCGCCGGCCTCGCCGACGTGGTCGGCATCGCCGTGCGTGAGGAACAGCGCGTCGATGCGCCAGATCCTCCGGTGGCGGAGGAAGGGGAGGATCGCCCGCGCGAAGGCGCGGGGGCGGTCCGACCCCGCGTCGAAGACGGCGATGCCGCCGTCGGGGGTCTCCAGCACGGCGCAGGCGCCGTGGCCGACGGAGAGGACCGTGAAAGTCGGTTCGGCGGGCGCCTGCCGGCGGAGCGGGCCGAGGGCGGCGAGGGCGAGGAGTCCCCCCGAGAGGAGCAGGACCTTCCGTCCGGAGACGGTGTCGGCGCGGGCGGCCAGCGCCACGCCCAGCGCGTAGGCCGCGGCGGCGGCCACCGGCGGGGGCGGCACGGTGACCGCCGTGCCGGGGATCGCGGCCATCGCGCGGACGACGGGGAGCAGCACGCGCGTCAGGGCCTCCGCGGGGAGCAGGAGACCGCCGGCGGCCCCGAACAGGCCGAGGGGGACGAGCAGGGCGAAGAACGGGAGGACGACGAGGTTGGCCGGGACCGCGAGGAGCGACAGTGTTCCGAAGTGGACGAGGATCAGCGGGCCCGTGGCGAACGTCGCGGCCAGGGTCACCGGGACCGAACGCCTGACGAGGCTCCGGAGGGGAGCGAAGATGCTCCGGCGCGGTTCGGTGAAGCGGGCGAGGAGGATCCAGCGGGCGAAGAGGCCCTCCTCGAGCCGGCGGGCGAGGAGGACGATCCCCGCCACGGCGGCGAACGACAACTGGAACGATGCGTCCCGGAGGACCGTCGGGTCGAGGACCAGGAGGATGAGGCCGACCAGGGCGAGGAGGGCCAGGGCGGGCGGGCGACGGCGGAGGGTCGAGGCGAGAGCGTGGGCGACGAGACCCAGTCCGGCACGGGCCGCCGGCGGGGCCAGCGTGGTGAGGGCCGCGTAGGCGAATCCCGCGAGGGCGGCCAGTGCGCCCGATCGCTCCCGGCGGAGAGGAAGCCAGCGCAGGATGGCGAGGGCGGCTGCGGCGAGGACGACGACGTGGAAGCCGGAGATGGCGAGGTAGTGGATGGTGCCCGTGCGGCGGAACGCGTCCTCGAGGTCCGGGTCGAGGAGTTCACGGCGCCCGAGGAGGAGGGTGGACAGGAAGGCGTAGACGCCGGGGTCGGATGCCCGGGAGAGCATGCGGTCGAGACGCAGGCGCAGGCGGTGGAGCACGGCCGGCGGATACAGGGCGGGGGCCGGGTGCAGGATCTCCAGGGCTTCGGGGGCGGGGAGGGATGCGACATGGGTGACGCCGTCGGCGAGGAACGCCTCCCGGGCGGACCGTTCGCCGGGGTTGGCCGCCGGCCGCGGGCGGTTCAGGGAGGCGGTGAAGACGACCCGCGCGCCGGGTGAGGGCAGGGGGGCGCCGGCCGGGAGGCGCAACGACACGCGGCCCGGCGCGGGCCGGCCGGCGAGCGTGGCGACGGTCACGGTGAGTCGTGAGTACCCGAAGGCGGGCGGATCGGGCCCCCGGCAGACGGTCCCGGCGATCCGGACCGGCGGGCTGTCCCCGGGGAGCAGGTCGAGGAGGTCCGGCGGAGGGCTCGGCAGCGCGAGAAGGCCGCCCAGCGCGAAGGCGAGCGCCGGGCCGCGGCAGCGGCGCACCGAGGGGTGCACGGAGAGGATCGCGACCGCCGCGCCGGGGACGGGCACGCCCGCGGCGATCCCCGCCGAGAGGCAGGCCACGAGCAGGACGAGGGCGGGCATGGCTAGCCCGACCTCGCGGACGGCCCGCGGGGTCCGGGCCGGCCCTCGGGGCCGGTCGGTGCGCCGCGCGTGGGCATCGGCCGGCTCCGCAAGGTACGAACCTCCTCGCGCCTTGCGGCGGGGACGCGGCGGCGCTCTGGGTGTGACGCGGCTTCCTCACTGACCACGCCTGGGCAAGGGAGACGCCGGCGGACCGTGGATGGTTGCGGTTTTCCCTCGGTTTGCCGGGCTGACGGGCTACGCTCTCCTCAGGATCCGGAGGTGCCCGCCATGCCGCGCATCGCGCTGTCCGTCGTCGCCCTCGTCCTCGCCGTTCTGCCGGCCTGCCAGTCGGTCAAGGACTCGCTCGAGAACATCCGGCCGCCGGAGGTGACCCTGCCCCAGGCCAGCCCCCCGGAGGTGTCGATGCCGGAGATGGCGCCGGAATCGACCGCCAAGGGGATCGGCTCCCCGGGCCTGCCCGGGCCCGGCGCCGTGATCCTGACCCCGGCGGGCAGCGCCGGCCAGGCCCCGCCGCCGCTCGTCGCCCCGGTGCGGCTGCAGATCGGACCGCAGCCTTTCGTGGTGGAGTCCTGCAGCCTGAAGCCCGGCGACCGCGTCAGACTCCTGATCCGCGCGCCGGGGGCGGAGGAAGCGACGCACCTCCGGGAGTACTCGTGGACCGGGGGCCTGTCGACGGTCGGCGAGGTGCCGGCGGAGTGGGCCGGCGACCCCGGGGAGTACGAGGCGGAGCTCTGGGTGAACGGCGTGCTCCGCGACCAGAAGCCGTTCGTCGTCGACTGACGTCGCGGCCGCTCCGGTCCGGCGTCGTCGAGCGTGTCCCGTCGCGGGTGGGCGCAGCCCGTCCGGGGGGCGGCCCCTCGAGGCCGGCCGATCACGCGTCGTCGAGGACGTCCCGGTACAGCGGCACGGCCCGCAGCATCTTCTCCCGCATCTCCAGGGGCGCGTGGCCGACGATGTCCGCCAGCACCCGGCGGGCCTCCGCGAGGTGCCCCTCCGTGCTGCCCGCCCGGTGCAGGCGGAAGCGAGCCTCGAGCACCGTGAGACGGTCGGCGCGGGGGCCATGGCGGCGGAAGGCTTCCTCCGCGTCCGCCAGGGTCCCGCCGGGGGGGCCGACGAGGTAGACCGCGGCGAGGAGCGCGGGATCGGGCAGGTCCGAGCGTTCCGCGATCTCGATCGCCTCGAGGAGGGGCGCGCGGGCCTCCTCGTGACGTCCGGCGAGGACGAGGGAACGGCCCAGGGCCGCGAGGGCGTCGGCGACCCCCGCGTCGTTCGCCATCCCGCGCTGGGAGGCGAGGACCTCGGTGAAGAGGGGGGCCGCGGAGCCGCCGGCCGCCTCGGTGGCCAGACCCTTCCAGTGCCCGGCATAGGCGGCGAGCCATGGCGAGCCGATCTCCGCGGCAATGGCCTCCGCCTCCTCGATGGCGGCCCGGCCCTCCGCGAGCTCGCCCAACGCGAGCCGGGCCGCGCCGATGCTCACGAGAGCGCGAGCCTCGGCGTCGCGGCTGGCGATCTCGCGTGCGACGTCCCGGGAGCGCGCGGAGGACGCCAGCGCCTCGCCGAGGCGCCCGAGGGCGAACGCCACGGCGGCGAGGCCGGTGGCCGCCTCCAGTTCGAGATTGCGGTCGCCGACCTCGCGGGCGAGGCGGCTCTGCAGGGAGAGCTGGCGGAGGGCCTCGTCCTTGTCGCCGCGCAGGTAGCGGAGGCCGCCGAGGGCGCCGGCGGCCGCGGCCTCGAGTCGGGGGTCGCGGAGGCGGCGGGCCACGGCGCCGGCCTCGGTGAAGGCGGCCTCGGCTTCGTCGTAGCGCCCCAGGGTCTGGACCGCCGTGCCGAGGTTGCGCAGGGCCACCGCCACGAGGCGGGGGTCCGCGGCCTCGCGTGCCCGGACCAGGGCCTCGCCGAACCGCTCGGCGGCCTCGGCGTAGCGGGCCCGGAACGTGCTGAGGACGGCGAGGTTGGCCAGCGTGAGCGCCTCGTCGCGGTGCGCTCCGGCGGACCGGGCAAGGTCGAGTGCTTCGGCGAGGGCCCCCGCCGCGTCGGCGTACTTCGCCGTGGCGAGGAGGAAGGCGCCCGTCTGGCGCCGGGCGCGGCTCAGGCGGAGGTGGTCCCCGGCGCCCGAAGCGAGCGCGGAGGCTTCCTCCAGGGCGGCGCGCTGCTCGTCGCGGCGGCCGAGGAGGTTGAGCCGGCTCGCGCGGCGCAGGAGGAGGTCGATGCGGACGGCGGGGGGCACGGAGTCGGCCGCGGCGAGGAGCAGGCCGATGAGATCGAGGGCCGCGTCGTTGGCGTAAGTCCCCTCCAGGTGGTCGAGCGCGGCGTCGACGTGGGGCAGCGCCTCCTCGAGGCGACCACCGAGGACGAGATGACGGGTGAGGGCCGCCAGGCCCGCCCCGGGGAGGGGCGGCGAGAGGCGTGCGCGGATGGCCGCGGCGAGCGACGCGTGGTACTCGCGGCGCAGGCGCGGAGGGATCTCGGCATACAAGGCGTCGCGCACCCCCCGATGGTCGAAGCGGTAGTTCTCGCCCTGGGAGCGGACGAGGCGCCGGCGGCGCTCGAGGTGCGCGAGGCGCCGGAGGACGAGGACGACCTTGAGGTCGAGGGCCTCGGCCACGAGTTCCGCGTCGAACTCGAGACCGGCGCAGGAGGCGACGTCGAGGATGGCGCGCTCCTCCTCCTCGAGGTCGCGGAAGCGGGAGCGGACGAGATCCTGCACCGAGGAGGGGATCTCGACCTCGCGGATCTCGTGGGTTTCGACCCACGCGCCGCTGGCGGAGCGGGCGAGCGCCCCGCTCTCGCGGAGGGCGCGGACGATCTCGAGGGCGAACAGCGGGACGCCGTCGGACTTCCATGCGATCTTGCCGCCGAGTCGCTCCGCGAGGGCCTCGTTGCCGACCTGATCCCGGACGAGGTCGAAGACCTCGCGGGGTGAGAGGCGATCGAGGGCGAACACCCGGAGCCCGGCACCGCGGGAGAGGGACGCGACCTCGTCCTCCAGGGTCCCGGCGTCGGCGGCGAGGAGGAGGAAGGCCGGGCGGCCCTCGACGGCGCGCGCGAGGGAGAGGACCGCGCGGCGGACCTCGGGTTCCGCGGCATCGAGGTCGTCGACGACCCACACGAGGGGGCCGCGCGCCGCGAGGCCGCGCAGGAGCGCGGCGAATCCCGCGGCGAGGGCGTCCCCCTCGGGCAGCACGGTGCCCGCGGGGGGCGCCTCGCCGCGCAGGAGCGCCAGGAAGCCGGGGACCAGCGCCGGCGTCTCCGCGAGCAGCTCCGGGAGGGAATCCGGCAGGCCCGCGCCGGAGAGGAGGCCGGTGACCGCGGACGTCAGCGCGGAGAGCCCGGAGCCGCGGGAGCAGGACCCGTAGAGGGCCTGTACGCCGGGCTGCGCCAGCGTGTCGAGGAACGCATCGATGAGCCGAGTCTTGCCGATCCCCGGACCGCCCTCGACGACGGCCACGAGGCCGTGCCCGGCGGTCGCCCTCGTCCAGGCCTCACCCAGGCCGGCGAGTTCCGCGGCGCGGCCGCGCAGGGGCGTCTCGCGGGCGACGGGAAGCCGCGGGCGCCGGCGGGCCGCTGCCGCCAGTTCGCGCTCGCGCGCCGCCCACCACGGGCCTCCCTCGGCCGTCTCGAAGACCGTGACGAGAACGCGTGCGGAGGGGAAACGCTCCGGGGCGGACTTGGCGATGAGGCGGGTGACGATCTCGGACAGGAACCGGGAGACCTCCGGGCTGCGGTCGGCCGGGGCGGCGGGGGTCTCCTCGAGGTGCGCGGCCATCGTGCGCAGGAAACCGTCGCGGGCGAACGGGTTCACGCCGGTGGCGAGTTCGTACAGCATGACGCCAAGGGAGTAGAGGTCCGACGCCGGCCCGATGTCGCCGCGGCCGAACTGCTCCGGCGAGGCGTAGGGCAGGGAGCCGGCGAACTCGTCCTGCTTCGTGAGCGCGGCGGCCTCCTGAAGCAGCCGGGCGACGCCGAGGTCCATGATGCGGACGCGGTCTTCCCGGGTGATGAGCACGTTCTCGGGCTTCATGTCCCGGTGGACGACGCCGGCCTCGTGGATGGCGGCCAGGCCCGCGGCGACCTGCCGCGCGATCGCGCGGAGGAGCCCGTCGGGCACGAAGCCGAGGTCGGCGAGGAGGCGACGGAGGGTCTCCCCCTCCACGTACTCCATGACCAGGTAGTGGACGAGGCGGCCGCCGACGTCCGTCTCGCCCGCCTCGAGAGTGCGCACGACGTTCTCGTGGCGGACACGGGAGCCGATCTCGGCCTCGCGCCGGAAGCGGGCGAGGAAGCCGGGCTGCTCGACGACGTGCGGGTGGAGGATCTTCACCGCGACGGGGAGGCCGGCCGCGGGTTCGGCGTACCAGACGGAGCCCATGCCTCCCGCGCCGAGGCGCCGCACGAGGCGGAAGGAGGAGATGCGGGTGCCCTCCATGGGGCTAAGTCAAACCGCGTGGGCCGGGGGGGCGGCAGGAATTCCCCGGCAGCCCGGCGCGCGATCCTGCCGCTAGGCGCGGGGCGGCCCTGCTATATTCGTCGGAACGTACGGGAGGGCACATGCGGGCACGGGTTCTCTGGGCGCTGCTGACATGCCTCTCCGCGCTGCCGTCGGCGCGAGGCGAGCCTTCCGTCGAATCCGCCGAGCCCGGCGGGCGGCCGGAGGGGGAGTTCTACGCGGAGTACGCCACGGAGGACCTCGACGGGGACCCTGGCGTCGTCGCGCTCTCGGGCGAGATCGTGGTCGTCCGCGGAGACTTCGAGCTGCGCGTACCGGACGGCGGGGTCGTGCTCTGGGTGGACCCCGAGGCCTGGCGGAAGTTCCGGCGCGGCGCCGCGGACCTCGCGGCCCCGGCCGCGGAGGGGGAGGAGGGGAAGGACGGCGGCGGGGAGGACGAGGCGGCCCCGCGGACGGCGGAGCAGATCCTCGGTCCGATCATCCGCGAGCTGTACGCCGAGGGCGGCGTCACGCTGCGGCGCGGCCGGGAGACGGTGCGGGCGCAACGCCTGTTCTACGACTTCGCCCGGAACCGCGCGGTAGTGGTGAACGCCGAGGTCCTCCTCGACTACGAGGACGAGCGGCGGTCCGTGCGGACGCCGATCATCGTCCGGGCCGAGCGGCTGTACCAGGAGGTCGAGGGCGAGCTGCACGCGGGCCCCGCGCGGGCGACGACGTCGCTGTTCGCGAAGCCCCAGTACGAACTCACCGTCGACGAGGTGACGGTGCGCCGCGCGGATGTGGGGTACGACATCCACGCCGCGGGCAACGTGCTCCGCGCCGGGGACGTGCCGCTCCTGTGGCTGCCCTCGCTGGGCGCCAACAGCACGACGGGGATCGAACCCCTGAAGGACCTGCGCGTGGGCGCCTCGTCGCGGTTCGGGGTGTTCGGCGAGATCGGGTTCGGCGGCAGCGTCCGCTTCGGAGAGGACCCGACGGCGAAGCCGGACGCGGAGTGGAGGCTCACGCCGGTCTACCGGTCGCGGCGGGGGCCGGGCGTCGGCGGCGAGGTGGACTACGGCGGCGGCGAGGACCTGCGGGGCGCCGTCGAGGCGTTCTACCAGCACGATGGCGCGAGCGAAGACCACCTGCGGGAGACCGAGGTGCCGCGGACCGATCGGGGACGGGCCCGCTGGCAGCACCGGCAGACCCTGGCGGAGGATGTCCTCGGCGGCCGGCTCACGGGCCGGGGCGAGGTCTCGTGGCTGTCGGATCCGGGCTACCTCATCGAGTACGAGACGTCCGAGGCGCAGCAGGGTAAGGCGCAGGAGACGTTCGCGTATCTCGATCTGGCGGGCGACCATCTGGCCGCGTCGATCCTCGGCGACTTCGAGCTGAACCGGTGGCAGACGTCCACCGAGTACGCCCCGCGTGTCGCCCTGGACGCGTTCGGCGTCCCCGCGGCGCGGGACCTGCTCGGGACGGGCGTGGACCTCGTGTTCGCCGGGGAAGCCGAGGCGGCCCGGGTCGAGCGGTACTACGCGCGGGAGGACCACACGCGGGGAATCGCCACGGACCGCTACCAGGGCCGTGGGTCCGTGTCCTTGCCGTTCACCGCGGGGTGGCTCCGGCTGAACCCGGAGGCGGGGGCGGGCGTGACGGGCTACGCGGGCGGGCAGGACCTGACCCGCGGCGACTTCTTCACCGCCCTTCGCGCGGGGACGGACCTGTGGCGGGTGTGGCCGGACGTGCGATCCGACCTGTTCGACCTGGATGGTGTGCGCCACGTCCTCGACCTCTCGGCGGGCTACTCCGAGCGGTACTGCGTCACGACGGGCTCGGAGGACGTCTTCGTCCAGGACCCGCTGGACCTCCTCGACGAGGTGAGCGCGGTCGACTTCCGGGTGCGGAACCGGATCGAGACGAAGCGGCGCGGGGAGGTCGTGGAGTTCGCGGATCTCGAGTTGCGGCTGCTCGGCCTCACCGACGGGCACGAGGCGCGCCCGGCGCCGTTCTCCTTGCGCGAGGAATGGGGACTCGGGATGTCGGCGCTCCTGCTGACGGAAGAGGAGAAGCTCCGCTACCTCGAGCGCGATTCGGGCGCGGCGTGGGGCACGGGAGGCCTCCGGATGAGGCTCCGCGAGGACCTGAGCCTCATCGGCGACCTGTGGTACGACTTCGCCACGCACCGGGTGGAGACGTTCTCGGAGGGCCTGCGGTACGAGGCTTCGTCCTCGCTGGCCTTCTTCCTGGGGCACCGCGCCATCGCCGGGGACTCCTCGATCGTCACGGGCTGGGTGGAGCTGAGGGTCGGCGACCGGTGGGAGGTGCGGCTCTATCAGCAGACGGACCTCCGGGACGACGGCGGGCTGGGTACCGGCGTGGCCTTCCGCCGGCTGTTCCCCGACCTGATGATCGAGTTCCGCCTCGAGTGGAGCGACACGCGGGACGAGGTGTCCTTCTCCATGGGCATCGAGCCCCGACTGTGGTACGAGGCCGACCGGACCCGGCGGGCCGCCGAAGCGGACACGCTCGACTACCGGGGGATGCGACGCACGAAGTAGGAGGCGCGCCATGGCGAACGCGGTGTATCCCGGGACGTTCGACCCCCTGACGAATGGCCACGTCGACCTCGTCCGGCGGGGCAGCCGCCTGTTCGGGCGCCTGATCGTCCTCGTGGCGAGAAACCCGAAGAAGGCCCCCCTGTTCGGCGCCGAGGAGCGGGTGGCGATGGTCCGCGCGGAGGTGCGGGACCTGGGGAACGTGAGCGTGGAGGCGGCCGACGGGCTCACCGTGGATTTCGTCCGGGCTCGCGGGTGCGACACGATACTGCGGGGCGTCCGGACGGTGGACGACTTCGTGAGCGAGTACCAGATGGCCCTGACGAACCGGGCCCTCGCCCCGGAGGTGGAGACGGTCCTCGTTCTGCCGAGCCACGAGTGGTCGTTCCTCTCGTCGAGCCTCATCCGGGAGGTCGTGCAATCGGGCGGCGACGTGTCGCGGTTCGTCCCGCCCTCGGTGGCGCAAGCGCTCGCGGAGAGGCTGGCGCGGGGGTAGCCCGGCGTCCCGGCCCGGCACGACGGGATGTTGCGGCCGCGAGGTCCGGCCCGCACCACGCGAGGCGGGGGACGGGCCGGGCCGGGGCCGGATCCCGCGTTCAGGAGAGCTGGCGGAAGTACTCCACGTACTCGCCCAGCCACTCCGCGAACACGTACTGCATCCGCCCGATGAACAGCGAGATGCGCGCCATCACCGTGTAGCCGAAGGACGCGCCGAAGGCGGCCATCAGGAAGAAGATGCCCCCGCGGGCCGTCACGCCGATGAACCCCGTGTGCGGCTTGCTGAAGAAGAAGTACGCGAGGCAGGCCATCACGCCGATGAGGATCGGCAGGTTCACGAGGAACACCTGCTCGAGACCGTCCACGCCCTCGGGGAAGGTCGCGGGGTTGAGGTTCACGAACGTCGCCTTCGCCTGCAGGATCAGGTTCGTCTGGAAGATGCCGGTGAGGTTGACGCCGGCGTAGGTGCCCACCAGGAACGCGATCGACCACCGGGACATCCACGCCCACTTCTCCGTGAACCGCGTGAAGAACAGGAGGCCGAGGGCGGCGGGGATGAGGAGGAGCCAGGACCAGACGGCCTCGCCCTCCGCGGGCTTGCCGCTCCACAGGTCGTAGAGGGGCGTCCACAGGTTCGGGACGAACGCGCTCCAGTAGGTGTAGGCCACCGTCCAGCCGGCGGCCACGCCCACGAAGATGTGCTCCGCGAGCTTGTAGACGGGGTTGTCCTTGTAGAGGAACGAGAAGATGGCGAGCGTCAGGAGCCCCGCGACCCACAGGCCGACGTGCTCGTACCACGTGATCGCGATCATCTAGGCGGCCCTCCCGGAGCGGCGCCGGGCCATGAGGTACCCGACGTTGCCGAGGACGATGAACAGGACGATGAGGAGGTGCCCGAACGACTGGGGACCCATGCCGAGGATGCCGCGGCCCGGCCGGCCGACGAGGTACTCGTAGTCGGCGGCGCCCCTGAGCCCGCCGAGGATCCCGATCAGGTTGCCGGCATTCACGTACTGGAAGAAGTCGGGGGCGCTCACCGCCGTCATCCCGGAGGCCATGGGGCGGCCCGTGCGCGACTGGCACTGCTCGACCCACTCCTGGATGCCGGGCGTGCCGGCGGAGAGGACGATGAAGAGGTCGACGTCGGCGAGCCTCTTCACGCCCGTCATGGCGGGGATGTCCGTGACGGCGGTGCCCTTCGTGTCCGTCTTGAAGGCCTGCGCGATGTCGTCCACGCACTTGCTGATGAGGATGGAGCCGCCGGGGCGGTAGCCGAGGTTCACGTAGTCCCGGCCGTACTGCTTGTCGGCCGGGATCAGCGTCTGTTTCAGGGCCTCCTGCACGAGCGGGTCGGCGTTGGGCCACAGCTGGGTGATAATGACCCGGACGTCCTTCTTCGCGAGGTGGGAGAGGATCGCGACGGTCATCGGATACATCTCGGCCTCGGAGCCCGGGTCGTAGTCGGCGGAGAGGACGACGGCGGCCCCGGGCTTCAGGGCCTCCACGGCATCGTAGATCTTCTTCGAGGTGGCGGAGGGGATGATGGGGAACTTCGCCCGGGCCACGAAGGGGATGATGATGGCCAGGGCCATGGTGAGGTACAGCCAGCGGCGGTCGAGCTTCGAGAGCCACTCCATGGCTAGTCGCCTCCCAGGTAGGACCGCTCGATGCCGAGGATGATCTTCAGCGACATGGAGGCGATGCCCATGGCGGCCCCCATGAAGATGGCCCGCTTCGCGGCCACGTTGGGGACGGCCATGATCCACTCCATGACGACGTCGAGGCCGAGGGCGCTCGAGATCGGGACCTGGCCGAGCATGACGATGACCGCCGTGGCGAGCAGGATGCCGGCCTCGAGGGACCGCACGCGGAAGGCCCGGTAGGCCGCGGAGGTGATGTAGAAGACGAGGAGCGAGAACATCGTCGCGCCGAGGGGCAGCTGGACGTGCTGGTAGATCCAGTAGAAGGGGTTGTGCTCGCCCTGGAAGAGGCCGAAGTTCAGCCAGGACTTCCGGATCTGCTCATCGCTGCCGAAGAAGAGCCCGAGGCCCAGCGTGACGAACAGGCACACGAGGAGCACGAGCTTGAAGAAGCGCTCCTCGCCCTTCCGCGCCTTGTGGATCGAGACGCGGATGATGTTGCCCGTGCCGAGCACGACGGCGAAGGCGGCGAGGATCAGGCCCCAGTCCTTGATGCGCGTCGCCGCCTCCTGCGGAAGCGAGCCGGGGTTGAAGAAGAACGTCGCGATCATGAACACGCCCGCGACGAAGGTGATGAGCAGGGGAACCGTTCTTCGCATCGTGTTCTCCGGTCAGTTCCCGCCGGTGAAGGTGAAGAGGTCGGCGAAGGAGGGCAGCCCGAGCGCCGAGTGAAGGAGCCGGTCCAGGTCCGGCAGCGAGGCGGCGAGGGTGCCGAGGAGGATGGCGGCGGCGGTGGCGACCTTCGCCACGTCCGAGGCCCGCAGGGACCCGAGAAGTTCCGGGTTCTTGGAGATGTAGGCGCTGGCGGCGTAGAGCTCCTCGCCGATGAGCGTGTAGTCGCAGGCGGCTACGAAGAACGGCAACTGCGAGACGTTCGCGGTGCCCGCGATCTGGATGGCGCCCGAGAGGAAGCCGGTCTCGGCGAGGATCAGGGACTCGGCCCAGAAGGCGCCCATGTAGATGTTCGTGACCGGGCGCTCGCGGAGCATGATCCCGGTCACCCCCGCGGTGAATGCGAATTGGTCGTTGCTCAGGAAGCGGACGTCGTCCCGGTTGAAGGAGTCCGGACGCCCGGCATCCGCGAAGGCGTTGCGCACGGTCTCCTCGGCGACCGGGAAGAGCATGGGGGAGCGGATCGGGACGATCGTGCGGGTGTCGTAGGACGCCGCGAGCTTCGCGACGCCCGAGAGGATGACGACCGCGGCGATCGTCTGGATGTTGTCCACGTCGCCCATCCCGGGCACGTACAGCACGGGCCGGCCCATCTCGGTGGCGCGGCCGACCGCCTCGTTCATGGCCGCGAGGCCGCCGATCGGACGCACGTAGATGTCGCCGCCCCGGCGCGCGCGGGCGGTGTAGTAGAGGACCAGGGCGAAGAACGCCAGCAGCAGGATGGCCATCACGAGCTTCGCGAGGGGGTACTCGAGCGGGCCGAAGATCGTGACGACCAGGACCATGGCTCCGGGTCTCCTGCTAGGTCGGGGGGGTGAACTCGAAGAGATCCGCGAAGGCGAACCCGAAGACCGCGTCGAAGGCGCGCGCGAGAGGCGGGATCGAGGCGGTGAGGACCCCGATCGCGATGAACGCCGCGACGACGAGTTTGGCCGCGTCGGAGGCCTTCAGGGAGCCGAGGAGGCGCGGGTCGTGGGACAGGTACGCGCTGGCGGCGTAGAGCTCCTCGCCGATGAGCGTGTAATCGCAGGCGGCCACGAAGAACGGCAACTGGGAGACGTTCGCGGTGCCGGCGATCTGGATGGCACCCGAGAGGAAGCCGGTCTCCGCGAGGATGAGCGACTCCGCCCAGAAGGCGCCCATGTAGACGTTCGCGGCGGGCCGCTCCCGGAGCATGATCCCGGTGACCCCGGCCGTGAAGGCGAACTGGTCGTAGCTGAGGAACCGGACGTCGTCCCGGTTGAACGCATCCGGTCGCCCGGCGTCGAGGAACGCGTTGCGGATCGTCTCCTCGGCGATGGGGAAGAGCAGGGGGCTGCAGGTGGCGAAGATCGTCCGCGTGTCGTACCTCGCGGCGGTCTTCGCGACTTCCGACAGGATGACGACCGAGGCGATGGTCTGGATGTCGTCCACGTCGGCGATGCCGGGCACGTAGAGGACCGGCCGGCCCATCTCGGTGGCGCGGCCGATCGCCTCCTGCACCGCCGCGAGGCCGGCGATCGGCCGGATGAACTGGGCCTTCCCGCGCTTCGCGACCTCGGTCAGGTAGAGCACCGAGGCGCAGAACAGCGCGAGGAGGAGCCCCATGACCATGAGGGCCAGGGGGTAGCCGAAGACCGTCGCGAAGGCGATGACCGGCATCGGGCCTCCACGGACTTCAGGTGATGAGCCCCAACCAGTCCTTCAGCAGGAACAGGACCCGCCCGATGAGCAGCGACAGACGTCCCATCACGGTGTAGCCGAAGGACGCGCCGAAGCCGACCATGAGGAAGAGGACGCCGAGGCGGGCGGTGCGGCCGACGATCCCCCGGTGGGGGACCGAGAAGAAGAAGTACATGAGAGCGCAGAACGTCCCGAGGATCAGGACGGGTACGCCGACCTGCCACCCCAGGTAGTTGGTGAACTCGGGGGCGGTCTGCGCGCTGCCGTGCAGCACGGACAGATACTCCACGGGCGCCTTGGTGGCGAACCACACCTGCTTCGTGACGTCGAGCTGGAGGGTCAGGGGAAGTCCGAGACCCACGCCGCTGCCGATGAGGATGGCCATCGGCCACCGGGAGATCCAGGCGACCTTCGGGAACAGGCGAAGGAGCATGAGGAGGCCGAGGGCGGTGGGGACGAGGAGGAAGATCCGGAAGAGGACCGGGCTCCCGAAGAGGACGTCCTCGCTGGTCAGCTTGGCGTGGACCAGCTTGTCCCACAGCCGCGGCTCGAGGACCTGGAACACCTCGTACACCGTGAAGTACCCCATCGCGAGGCCGACCATGATGTGCTCGGCGGCCTTGTAGAAGGCGTTGTCCTTGTACAGGAACGAGAAGATCGCGATGGTGAACCACGCGGCCACGAACTTGCCCAGGGTGATCAGGAACTCGTCGCTCCCGTGCTCGACCGAAACGGTCCGCAGCCCGGTGTAGAGGAGGAGGAAGGCGAAGACCGCGCCGACGATGAGCTTGTTGCGCATGTTCATCGCTCACCACCCTTCTTCCTCGCGGCGAGGAAGTAGCCGAGGTTGCCGAGCACGATCAGCGTGATCACGAACAGGTGCGTGATCGACTGCGAGTCCATGCCGCGCGCGCCGTCTCCGAGCTTGAGTCCGTACTTGTCGTTGAGCATGCGCTCGTACTCGGCCGCCCCGCGGAGGCCGGCGATCATCCCGCGGCTCTGCTCGGGGATGAACGGGGTGTAGTCGGCGGCCATGACGTTCGTGACGCCCATGGCGAAACGGGCGTTGAACCGCTCCACCGCGCTCGCCATCCAGATGGACGGCATGGTGCTGCCCGCGAGGTCGATCGAGATGTGGATGTCCTGGAAGTTCTTCACCGTCTTGAACAGGGGCATCTCGTCGATCGGCTTCTTGCGGTAGTCGGTGGGGAAGTTGTCGCGGATGTTCCGGCCGATCGACTGGATCACGGCGTCGGGGGGAGCGGTGAAGCCGAGGAACACGAAGTTCCTGCCCTCCTCGATCCCCTGATCCTTGAACTCCCTCGCGACGGAGATCAGGGTCTCCTGGGCGAGGGCCGAGCCCATGGCGACGAAGGTCAGGACGATCACGCCCGACTTCCGGGCGAAGACGTGGCGGAGGATCGCCTTCGCCATCGGGCCGAGCTCCGCCATGGTCCCCGGATCGAAGTCCATCGACAGGATGAGCGGCTTGAAGCCGGGATCCGTCACCGGCTTCAGGGCCTCGACTTCGTTGAAGACCATCTCGGTGTAGCGTGTGGACTCGATGGGGAGGCCCATCGGGAGGAAGAACGGGATCGCCGTGAACAGGGCGACTCCGAGGAACACGAACCGGCGGTCCAGGCCCGACAGCCAGACGAAGAATTGTCTCATGGCCTACTCCCCCTTCCCGAGGTAGGAGCGCTCGATCCCGAGCATCAGCTTCAGGGATGTCGCGGCGATGCCGAGGCCGACTCCGATCATGATCGCGCGCTTGGCGGCCGTGTTCGGGAACTCCATGATCCATTGCTGGACGTCCCCGAAACCGGACCACAGCGCCTCGCCGAGCGGCACGCGGCCGATCATGACGAGCGTTGCGGCGACCAGGAGCAGCGTCGCCTCCATGTTCCGGGCGCGGAACGCGCGGAAGGAGGCCGAGGCGATGTAGAACGCCAGCAGGGAGAAGACCGTCGCCTCCATCGGCGCGAGGATGTTCTGGAACATCCACTGGAACGGGCTCTCCTCGGACTTCCCCCAGATGTCCCCGAGGAAGCCGAAGAACTCCGAGTTCGGGAAGAAGCCCCGGAGGCCGCCGGCAAGGAGCATGACCCCGAACGAAGACAGCGCGAGGATGTTGTACCCGTGACCGGGCGCCTTGCGCTTGATCTTGGCCCAGTGGCTCATCACGAACGACACGATGGAGAGCCCGAAGGCGCATGCGGTGATGATCGGCAGCCACTGGAGGACGAGTCGATAGACGTCGTCCATCCAGGGGAAGAAGTAGATGGTCATCATCACGAGGCCGAGGATGAGACCGAGTGCGACGGGTACGTTGCGCTTCATTCCTCAGCCTCCACCTTGAACATGGTCTCGGGGAGTTTGCGCAGCCACTCGCTCCAGCGCCCGGGGTCCTTCAGCGCGCCGTACACGAAGTACACGCCGGTGAGCAGCAGGATGATGAGGATGGCGAGCGCCTTGTTCCAGTCCTGACCCTTGAGCGTCCCGGTGAGTTTCGGGTCGCCGCCCATGTACGCTCCGGCGGCGTACAGCTCCTCCCCGATGAGCGTGTAGTCGCACGCCACGATGAAGAAGGGGAGTTGCGTGATGGCGTCGGTGCCGGCGATCTGGATGGCGCCGGTCATGTTTCCGGTTTCCGCGAGGATCAGGGACTCGGCGAAGAACATGCCGAGGAAGAAGTTCGTCGCCGGCTTCTCGCGGATCATCAGTCCGCTGACCGCGGCGGCGAAGGCGAACTGGCGCGGCGACAGGAAGTACACGTTCTCGTCGCTGTAGGCGTCCGGTCGCCCGGCCTTCAGGTAGGCCTCCTTCACGACCTCCTGGGCGATCGTGTAGACGATCGGGTCGTAGTTCGGGACGATGAGGCGGCTGTCGTACTGGGCCGCCTTCTCCGCCACGGGCGAGAGGATGTTGAGGGCCGCCAGCGTGGCGATGTCCGAGATGCTCGAGATGCCCGGCACGAAGAGGATCGGCTTGCCCATTTCGGTGGCGCGGCCGATGGCCTCCTCGACGGCCTGCAGGGCCGGGATCGGGCGGATGTAGATCTTCCCGCTGCGCTTGAAGATGGGGATCAGCAACGCGATGGTGGGCAGCAGGAAGGGGACGATCGCCATTCCGAAGCCCATGCCGGCCTTGAGGATGACGGCCGTGTACACCAGGGCGTAGATGAAGAGCCCGGCGAGCATGGGCGCGGAGATCTTGCGGGCCGCGGCCCAGACCCAGCCGAGAACGATCGAGGCGAACAGGAAGACGGCGATGAGGCTCTTGTAGCGGTTGGCGACGAACCAGTTCGCCACGGGTTTGACGCCGGCCGGAGTGGCGCAGAACGCCGCCTCCACCGGAGCGGCCCCGGCCGCGGGCGCCGCGAGGGCCGCGACCCGGTAGAAGTACGGACCCTCGGCGGCGCCCGTGTCCGTGTACTCGGTGGCGGGGGGCTTGCCGTCGGTCCCGGGGCCGACCTGGCCGAGCACCTGCCAGGGGCCGTCGGCGCCGGACGCCCGATAGACGCGGTAGCCCTGGAGTCCCTCACCGCTGTAGGCGGGCCACGACACCGAGATCGCACCGCCGAGGTCCTTCGCGCGGTCGGCGGCGCCGACGAGCGCGCGGGCCGCCACCGGCTGCGCGGTATCGACGGGCGCCGATTCCGTCCCGTCGAGGACGGCGGTCAGCCGGTAGAACCGGAGCGTGGCGTCGGCCGTCACGTCCACGTAGCCGATCTGGTCCGGCGGGAGTTCGGCGAGGAGGGCGAACGGCCCGTCCTTCGCGTCGGCGCGGTAGAGCCGGAAGCCCTTGAGCTTCGCCTCGGGCACGAGGGCCGCGGGGTGGGCCATCCAGGCGAGCTCGACCTGGCCGCCCCAGTCCCCGGGGACGTCCCGGGCGAAGAGGTTCGGCCCGGCGCGGACCGGTTCGGGCGTGTCCAGCGGCGCGCTGTCCTGGCCGTGGACGACGCCGGTGACGCGGTAGTACCACGCCGTGTCACCCGCCTCGAGGTCGGTCAGGAACGATCCGTTCCGGTCGGTCTCGCCGACGAGAGTCCACGGGCCCTGGGGGCTGGCGGCCCGGTACACCCGGTAGCCGGTGAAGGCTGACTTGGGGAGCATGCGCGAGGGGGACTCGGACCACTCGATCCGGATCGCGCCTCCCCAGTCGTCCGGCCGGTCCGCCGCCTGCATCTCGCGCGGGGGCTGCGGGGAGCCTCCGCACGCGACGAGCAGCAGGAGGCCGGTGAGCAGCAGGAAGCCGTGCTTCATGCTCGGGTCCTCCGTCTCAGCTTTCGATCATCTCCACGTTCGCCCGGGGCAGCAGGTACTCCTCGCCGGAGTCGAGCTTCACCTTGAGCACGCGGACCTTGGATTCCGTTTCCATCTGCATGAGATCGGGCGGCAGCACCGTGACGTGGCCCAGGCGCCCGAAGTTGGGTTCGCGGATGATGCGCACGCGGGAGCCCTCGACGAGGCCCTGCGAGGCGGCCTCGCTCCCGGCCGCCGCCGGGCGCGCCTTGTCGAGTTTCGGGATCACGATCTCCGGCCGGATGACGCCGGCGCGGATCTGCGTGGCCCCGTTGATCGAGGCGCGGAGACCCTCGTTGGCCTTCAGGACCTCGAGGGTGCGCTTCGCCATCGAGATCTCGCCGAAGCCCTCGGTGAGGACGACGGTGATGCCGATCGGCTCGTGGCCGGTGATGGCGACGCCGAGGTCGTAGCCGAGAAGCTGCTTCAGGTCCTCATCGTCGAACCCGCCGGTGACGATCCCGTGGGCGCCGGCTTCGCGGGCCTTGAGGATCGCCGCCAGGGAGACGCGGGCCCCGCCGATGAGGATCTCGCCCCTGGCGGAGGCGGGGATGCGCTCCGGCGTGAGCGGCTCGTCGGGCGACTTCGCCACGACGCGGATCGTCCCGTTCGTCTCTCCGCCGACGCCGAAGATGCCCTGGATGAACGTGCCCCAGGTCTCGATCGTGGCGCCTTCCTTCTCGTGGACCTCGGCGACGACGCCGTCGAGGTACGCCTTCACCTCGACGGGGATGGGCGGTTCGCGGAGGAGCGCCTGCCCGGTCACCTTCGAGAGAGTCTCGATGGTGCCGGTGATGGGGCTCTCGCAGCGCGTCTTGAAGAGGCCGAAGAACGACTTCGATTCGGCGATGACCTCGCCCTTCTCGATGGGATCGCCTTCCTTCTTCAGCATGTAGCGGGGAAGGTCGGCGGCCTCGATGGAGAGACGGTGGGCGACGTTCATCGACTGGACGTCGCCGGGGAGGTTCGTGCGCGCGACGACCTGGTCGTGGCCGACCCGGTCGCCGGGCTTCACGAGCACCTCTCCGAGCAGCGGCAGCCGGCGCTCCTTGCGGAGGACGGTGAACTCGGAGACTCGAAGTCCGGGGGTGTATGCGTGACCCATGGTTCTACTCCGTCGCGTCCGGATAGGCGTCGAGGGCCTTGACCCAGCGCTTGAGCCAGGCGACGCGCTCCGCGGTGTCCTCGGGGATGACGAAGGGCTGGCGGCCGCGGCAGTCCACGATGATGCCGACCACGCCACCCTCGACGACCGTCTCGAGCGGCTTGCCGGGACCCGCCCCCATGTCGAGGCCCCGCGCGGGCTTGAGGATCGCGCGGTAGGGTTTCTCGCGGTAGGGCAGGGGGAAGACCGCGGTGTCACCGTAGTCGAACTTCTCGCGGATCGGGGCGCCGTCGGTCTCGATCTCGATCTCGAGGACGGACTTGCCGACCTTGGAGGGGCCCACGGGCGCCAGGTTCGTGGCGATGCGGATGAGGCAGTCCTTCTTGAAGACCTCGATGGCGGCCCGGCGGGCGGACTCCTTGAGTTCCGGGGTGTCCACGGCGGACAGGACGCCGAGCTGGGGCATCATGAAGATCGAGTCCACCGCGATGCGCGTGACGCCCTCCGGGACGAACGCGTCGATGAGCATCATCGCGGCCTGCGCGCGCCGCGGCGCGTGGGACAGGATGCCGCCGGAGCCGACGAGGATGTCCAGTTTCATCATGTCCACCAGCGTCTGGCCGGTGGCCGACTGCTTGAACGTGTCGGCGATCGACCGGGCCTGCTGGACGCCCTTGAGGCCCACCGCGAGGTCGCAGTGCTGGATGAACGACAGCCGCAGGGCCTCGCGCGAGATGGCCTGCTCGATCTTCAGCTCGACGAGGCTCTGCGGGATCGTCGTCGGCCGGATGACCTTGTTGCGGATGCGGTTCCGGATGTCTCGCTCGTCGATGTCGAAGGGGACCCAGCGGAGGATGTTCGGCATCGTGGCCTCGGTGAGGACGTTGCTCACCGAGTAGGACATGCCGAGGTTCGCCGACACCGTCCGGTTGAAGACCTCGGACTTCTTCTCCTCCTCGTCGGTGACCTGCCACACCGAGAACACGTCGGTGGTGGCGCCGCCGATGTCCACGCCGACGACGCTGATGTTCTCGAGGTGGGCGATCTCCTGCATGATGAGGCCGACCGCGCCCGGGGTGGGCATGATCGGGACCTCGGTCCACTTCATGAGCTTCTTGTAGCCCGGCGCGTGGGCCATCACGTGCTCCATGAAGAGTTCGTGGATGGCGTCGCGGGCGGGCTTCAGGTTCTCGCGCTCCAGGACCGGGCGGATGTTGTCGACCATGGTGAGGGCGCAGCGATGCCCGAGGAGGCGGTCGATCTCTCCGCGCGCGTCCTTGTTGCCGGCGTAGATGATCGGAAGCTGGTACTGGGCGCCGAGGCGGGCCGTGGGCCTCGCGGCGGCGATGAGTTCGGCGATCTCCACGACCTTCTCGACCGTGCCGCCGTCCGTCCCGCCCGACAGGAGGATCATGTCGGGGCGGAGCCGCCGGATCCGCTCGATGCGCTCGTGCGGCCGGCGGCCGTCGTTGGTGGCGAGGACGTCCATGACGATGGCGCCCGCTCCGAGGGCCGCGCGCTCGGCGGACTCGCCGGTCATCTGCTTCACGACCCCGGCCACCATCATCTGGAGGCCGCCGCCCGCGGAGGAGGTGGACACGTACACATCGACGCCGTTCCCGTCTTTCTCCGGCGTGATGATCGTCTCGCCGTCGAGGATCTTCCGGCCCGATAGCTCCTCGACCTCGCCGACGGCATTGAGGACGCCCTTGGTGACGTCCTCGAACGGCGCCTCGACCGTCGTGGGGGCCTCGCCGCGGACCGTGAGGCGATACTCGTCACCCTTCTTGAGGATGAGGATCGCCTTGGTCGTGGTCGAGCCGCAGTCCGTGGCGAGGATGCTGCGCAGTTCCCGTGTCTCACCCATGCGTCACTCCCGAGTGCCCGAGGACCCGCCGGCCCGGCGGGAACGCCGCAGGGCGCGCGTCTGTTCCTTGAGGAGGCGCTTCAGATCCTTCCGGCGGCGCTTCTCCTCGTCCTGGCGGGCCTTCTGGTCCTGGTTTCTCCGCTCGATCTCGATGATCAGGCGTTCGACGTTCTCGCGTTCCGCGATGAGTTCCGCGAAGCGCGTGTAGAGGCGGTGCTCGTAGCCCTCCCCGACGAGGCCCTTGAAGAAGGGCTCGAAGAAATGGACGAAGGGGCTGGCGACGACCATGAACTGCGAGCCGATGAACGACAGCGGGCGATGGGATTCGAGGAAGAGGATGGCGGGCGCCGTGAGGCGGCGTTCCACGACCCACTGGGCGAGTCGGCCGAAGAGCGCCTCGTCCGACAACGGCGAGCCGCCCTCGGGAGGCTCCGCGGGCCCGGCCCGCCCGTCGCTCTGTCCGTTTAGGGTCTTGGCGTTCATCCTGCCCGAGTGTCGCTATTCCTTGCCGGGCGGCTCCACGACCGGGGCCGGTTCCCGCTTCGGGAAACGGCGCTCGAGGAAAGCCACGACGCGGTCCCTGTCGGGCGCGTCGAAGCGGAGATTCAGCCCGTGGAAACGATCCAACCGGGACGGCCGATCGAAGGGGGAGAGGAGGGCCCCGTAACGGTCCGCCTGGTATCGACGGTACAGACCGAGGCTCTTCTTCCGTTCGCCGAGGGTCGCCCGGATGGTGACGCTATCTTGCGTGATGAGGTAGCGGGTCGGGAGGTAAAACGGGGAGAGGGAGGCGAGGAGGATGAACGCGGAAAGCCCGCAGAGCCAGGGGTCCTCGAACCAGTACCAGACGCCCGTCACGAGGAGGCCGAGCAGGGCGGTGGTGAGCGTCGCCGCGGCCGGGCGCCGGCGGGCCGGATGGCAGACCCAGGCGAGTTCCTCGGAGGTGGGCGGCGGAGGTTCGGGCATGGCCAGCGGCCGGACATCCTAGCAGGGGCCGATCACGTACCCTCGCCTTTGCAGAGCCGCTCCGCCGGGGTGACGGGGCCCGCGGGGCTTCTGGTAGCATCCGGTCGTGTCGACCGGCGAACAGCCCCTCCTCGTGGTCCGCGGGCTCTCGGTCCGCTTCCACGGCGGCGCCCCCGTCCTCGACGATGTGTCACTCGATACGGCGGAAGGCGCGTGCCGGGGCCTCGTCGGAGAGTCCGGCAGCGGCAAGACGCTCCTCTCCCTCGCCGTGGCCGGACTCCTGCCGCCCGGGGCCGAGGTCTGCGGAGGGTCCGTGCGGTTCCGGGGGCGGGAGGTCCTCGACCTTCCGCCGGCGGTGCGCAGGGACCTCCTCGGCCGGGAGATCGGCCTGGTGTTCCAGGACCCGGTGAGCGCCCTGCACCCCGCGTACACGGTGGGGTTCCAGGTGGCGGAGGCGGCGCGACGCGGGGGGATCACCCGGCGGGAGGCGCGCCGCAGGGCGGTGGGCCTGCTCGGGCGCATGGGGCTCCCCGATCCGGAGCGCAGGGCGAGGGAGTACCCCCACGCGCTCTCGGGGGGCATGTGCCAGAGGGTGTGCATCGCCATGGCGCTGGCGGCCGGTCCGTCGCTCCTCCTCGCCGACGAGCCGACGACCGCCCTCGACGTGACCGTGCAGGCGGAGATCCTCGATCTCCTGCGGGGGCTCATCGAGGAGCGGCGGCTCACGGTGGTGCTGGTGTCCCATGATCTCGGGGTCGTGGCCGGCAATGCCGCGCGGGTGACGGTGCTGTACGCCGGGCGAGTGGCCGAGGAGGGGCCGACGGAGGAGGTCTTCTCGCGTCCGCGCCACCCGTACACCGCGGCGCTCCTCGCGGCGATGCCGGGAGGGGGCGGTCGGCTGGCGGCGATCCCGGGGGCGGTTCCGCCGGCGGAAGGACGTCCGCGGGACGCCTGCGTGTTCGCGCCGAGGTGCGCCCGGGCCGTCCCGAGGTGCCGGGCGGAGGCGCCCGCCCCGCGGTCCGTGGGAGGAGGCACGGTGGCCTGCCACCTGGCGGGGGGGCGCGATGGCTGAGCCCCCGGCCCTTCTGGCGGTCGAGAACCTGACGGTCTCCTACCGTTCGGCGAACGGCAGGATCGCCCGTGCCGTGCGTGGCGTGTCCTTCCGCGTGGCCGCCGGCGAGGTCCTGTCGATCGTGGGCGGGTCGGGTTCCGGCAAGACGAGCGTCTCCCGGGCCGTGCTGCGCCTGTCGGCGGGGTCCGTCGGCGGGCGCATCCTCCTCGACGGGGTCGACTTCGCGGCCCTCGGGGGCCGGGCGCTGACGGCGGCGCGGCGGCGGATCCAGCCGGTGTTCCAGAACCCCTACTCCTCGCTGAACCCGATGCTGCCCGTCGGGCGGGCCGTGGCGGAGCCGATGCGCATCCACGGGCTCGCCTCGCGGGCGGAGGCGGAGCGGCGCGGTGCGGCGCTCCTCCGTCGCGTGGGTCTGGACCCGGCGAGCGACGCGTGCCGGCGGCCGCGGGAGTTCTCGGGCGGCCAGCGGCAGCGGATCGCGGTGGCGCGCGCGTTGGCCGCCGAACCGGACCTCCTCATCCTCGATGAGCCGGTGTCGGCTCTGGACGTGTCGGAGCAGGCGCGCATCCTGAACCTACTGGCCGACCTCCGGGCGGAGCGGGGGCTCGCGTACCTCCTCATCTCGCACGACCTGCGCGTCGTCCGGCACGTGTCCGACCGGGTGGCGGTCATGTACGGGGGGACCTTCGTGGAGGAGGGGCCGGCGGAGGCGGTCTTCACCCGTCCGGCCCATCCGTACACGCGGGCCCTGGTCGCGGCGGCGCCGGCGGTGGGGCCGGCAGCGCGCCCGGGCGTCCGGATCGGACGCGGCGAACCACCGGACCCCGCGGCGCCGCCCGCCGGTTGCGCGTACCACCCGCGGTGCCCGTTCGCGGAGGCCGCGTGCGCGGACTCCGCCGCGGACCTGTCCGCCCGCCCGGCGGGCGACGGGCATGTCGCTCGGTGCCGGCGCGTCCCGCTATAATCCCCCCTCTCTCGTCCCGGAGGATCTTCCCATGCGTAGGACCGTCGCGCTGCTCTCCTGCCTCGTCGCGCTCACCGGCGCCGCCCGCGCCGAGGGGGATGGGATCCACGTCCGCGTCCTCGAGAACGGCCTCCGGGTCGTGGTGAAGGAGGACCACAGCAAGCCGCTGGCGGCGCTGCGCATCTACGTCCGGACGGGTGGGGCGTTCGAGATGGAGTTCCTCGGCTGCGGGATCTCGCACTACTACGAGCACCTGCTCTCCGGGGGCACGACGTCCACCCGGCCCGAGACGGAGTCGGCCCGCATCCTGCGCGAGATCGGCGGGCAGTCGAACGCCTACACCGCCTCGGATCACACCTGCTATCACGTGACGACGCACAAGGACTTCCTCGCGCGCGCCATCGACCTCTACGGGGACTGGATGATGAACAACGTCCTCGACCCGGCCGAGGTGGAGCGCGAGAAGGGCGTGATCCTGAAGGAGATCAACATGGGGGAGGACGAACCGGCTCGCGTCATGAGCCGGCTCTTCCTCTCGACGTTCTACACGACCCATCCGGTCCGGGTTCCGAACATCGGGTACCGGGAGAACTTCTCGCGCCTGACGCGCGACGACCTCCTCCGCTACTATCGGAACCGCTACGCACCCGACAACTCGGTCGTGGCGGTGGCGGGCGACGTGGATCCCGAGGCCGTGTTCGAGATGGTGAAGAAGGCCATGGGGGGCTGGGAGCGCCGCCCCCTGCCCGTGGTCAGCCTGCCGGCGGAGCCCCGGCAGTCCTCCCCGCGCCGGGCGGAGGGCGAGCACGACGTGAGCCAGGTCTGGGCGCGGATGGCGTGGCACACGATCGATCTGTTCCACCCGGACCTCTACGCGCTGGACATGGCGGCGGCCGTGCTCTCGGAGGGCCGCGCCAGCCGGCTGTTCCGCCGCGCGGTGGAGGAGGAGGGGCTGACCGAACAGATCGACGCCTGGTCCTACACGCCCTGGTACATGCCGGGGAACTTCGGAGTGGCGTTCCAGGCGCCGTCGGAGAAGGTGGATCGCGCGCTCGCCGTCGTGCGGGAGGAGATCGCGCGGCTGAAGGCGGGGCCCGTGACGCAGGAGGAACTGGACCGGGCCCGGACGTTGACGATCGCGCGGTATCAGCTGAACCTCCAGTCCGTGGAGGACCAGGCCTCGCAGGTGGGGCAGGACCTGCTGACGACGGGCGATGCGCGCTTCTCGCAGAAGTACGTGGAGCGGATCGGGTCCGTGACCCCCGAGGAGGTCGTGGCGGCGGCCCGGCGCTGGCTGCCGCCGGAAGGGGAGACGGTGGCCCTCCTCCGCCCGCGCGGGACGGCGGCGGGTACCGGCGCGTCTGCCGGCGGCGCCGCGGAGGCGCGGGAGGTGCGCGAGGAGCGGCTGCCCAACGGCGCCGTGCTGCTCGTCCGGCGGATCCCGGGCATCGCCCCGGTGGCCGTGGAGACGTTCGTGCACGGCGGTCTGCGGGCCGAGGACCCGGCGAAGAACGGCGTGGCGAACCTCACCGCGCGACTTCTCCTGCGAGGCACGGCGTCCCGGTCCGGGCAGGACATCGCGCGCGCGCTGGAGGAGGTGGGCGGCAGCATCACGAGCCAGGGGGGCAACAACACGCTCGGGCTCTCCATCACGCTGGCGCGCGGTCGCCGCGACCTCCCGCTGGCCGCGGAGATCCTCGCGGACGTCCTCGCCAACGCCTCCTTCCCCGACGCGGAGTTCGCGCGCGAGCACCGGCTGGCGGTGCAGGCGGCGGGCCGGCTCTACGACGAGTGGCAGACGGAGGCGTTCATCCGGCTCCGGCGCGAGGTGTACGGGGCGTGCCCTTACGCGAACCCGACGGTCGGCACGCCGGAGACCCTGGCCGGTGTCACGCGGGACGACGTCCTCGCGTTCGCACGCCGGTGGATCGACCCGCGCGGCATGGTCGTGGCCGTGGCCGGAGACGTGGACCTCGAGGAGACTCTCGCGCTTCTCCGGAAGGCCGTGGGCGGGCTTGCGGGCCGCGGCGACTACGCCCCGCCGTCGCCGGTGGCGCCGGAGTGGGCCGGCGGTTCCTTCGCCGAGGACCGGTTCGCGTTCCACGCCAACGACAAGAAGCAGGCCGTCCTGAACCTCGCCTTCGCGGGCCCGGCGTACGCCGACTATCGCGATCGCGCGGCGCTGCTGGTGGTGGACGCCTTCACCTCGGGCATCGACCTCCCCTCGGGCTGGCTGCACGAGGCGCTGCGAGGCGGAGGCCGGTCACTGGTGTACTTCATCCACCTGTCGTTCTTCGCCGGCATGGAGGGTGGGCTGGTGTCCGTCACGACGCAGACGGAGACCGGACTCCTGGGCGAGGTGCACGGACTCCTGATGAAGGAGATCGACCGCCTGCGCCGCGGAGAGTACTCGGACGAGGACCTGGCGGTGGGGAGGGCCATGGCGCTGGTCGCGGGGCCCTACGGGCGGCAGACGGTGAACGACGTGGCCCGCGACGGGGCGCTGGGCGAGCTGTACGGGCTGGGCCACGAATTCGAGGCGAAGTTCGAGGAGACGGTCGCCGCCGTCACCCGGGAGGACGTGAAGCGGGTGGTGGACCGGTACTTCGGCAAGGTGCTGGTGATGGTGACCGGTCCGGAATCCGCACGGGCGGCGTTCGAGGCGCTGAAGCCGGCGAAGTAGGGCTCCTCGAGTCCGGTGAGGAGGCCTCCTGCGAAGACGTCTTCACGGGCTTCGAGGACGTCGGGGGCCGGGTGGCGCTCCGTACTGCTCCCCTTCCGGTGGAGGGGGATGGGCCGTGTGCGGAGACCGACCCGATGGGCGAGGCGCCGTTCCCCTTTCCCGAGGCCTGAGTTCCCCGGAGGGTGGGACGGTTCGTGGGAGCTCCCGCGGCTCCTCCGTGCGGATCGCGACCAGTCCCTGATCGCGGTGGAACGGCCGTGACGGGGCCGCGGAGCGGCCTCTGCGGGGTCTTCAGACGGGCAGGCCGAAGTCGGCGCGCAGGATGGCGCCGAGTTCGGCGAAGTCGCGGACCTCGTAGTCCGGGACGACGCGGCACGGTCTGTCCGCGTACTTGCCCGCGCCCAGCGTCCGGACCGTGATCATCCCCGCCCCCTTCGCCGGCTCGATGTCCGTGAGGGGGTTGTCGCCGACGAACATGACCTCCGACGGGGCGAAGGAGAGCGTGGCCAGGGCGCGCCGGTAGAACTTCGGATTCGTCTTCGAGATGGCGAGCTGGTCGGAGATGAAGATCGCGCGAGGGTGGAGGTATGGGCAGAGGCCCAGACGGAGCACCTTCTCGGCCTGTTTCACCTCGAGGCCCTCGGTGAGCACGCCGAGGACCAGGTGGGTCCGGTCGTGGAGCGCGGCGAGGAGGTCGAGGACGCCGGGGAAGGGGCGCAGTTCCCGGATCTTCGTGTCGTGATAGGCCACGACGGCGCCCGCGAGGAGGATGGCGGGGTTCACGCCGCCGAGCGCCTCGGGGGACAGGCGCTTCAGCAGGCGGTCGTAGTGCTTGTCGTAGTTCGACGGGGACTCCGCGATGACCTCCAGGAGTTCGCGCAGCAGGGCCTCCTCGTCGAGGCGGAGACCCAGGCGCACCATCGCGGCCACCGAATTGCGACGCGCTCGCTCCGCGAACTCGGTCGTGGAGAAGAGGGTGTCGTCGATGTCGAAAAGGAGAGCCTTGAGGGGGCGCACGGGGACCACGCGGAGACTATACCACCGTCCGACGACGGAGTGAGAACAGCGCGGCCCGCGCCGAAGCGCGGGCCGCGATCAAGACCGGTAGACGCGAGAGGCTAGCGGGCCATCGGGGCCCGGAAGCGCATCTCCTCCTCCTCGAGGTCCGTGATGCGGGTCGTCACGATGACCATGAGGTTCTTCACCTCCTTGGACGAACCGCGGCGGGAGAAGAGGAAGCCGATGATCGGGATCTTGCCGAGGAACGGAACCTCGGACTGCATGTCGACCAGCGAGATGTTCTTCAGGCCGCCGATCAGGAGGCTGCCGCCGTCCGGCACCCGCACCGTCGTCTGCGACTTCTGGATGACGAGCTCAGGGATCTGGATCGTCACCGGGGTGGTGAGAGCGCCGAGGGAGGTCTGGAACGTCGGGATCGGACGGATGAGGGTCGCGATGGTCGGCTGCATCTGCAGCGTCACGTACTTGCGGTCGTGCGAGATGGTGGGGCGGACGTCCAGGGCGAGACCGTCCTGGATGATGCCGACGATGGGGTCGGCGATGAACGCCGTCTGGGCCACCTCGACGTCGAAGTCCTGGATGAAGGACAGCTGATTGACCAGCGTGATGTTAGCGCGCTGGGTGTTGTAGACCGTGAGGCTCGGGGCCTGGAGCAGACGGCCCTGGGCGGTCTTCTGGACGGCCTGGACGATGAGCGACACGTCCGTGTCGTCGAGCATCGTGTACTGAACGATGGCGCCGCCGAGCGGGGAGAGGATCTGGCCGAGGGCCTTGTCGAAGAGGTGCTCCGTGCGGCCGCGATAGTCGCCGTCGCCGAAGTCGTTGAAGAACACGCCGGACGACGGGTTGGAGCCCGAAGCGGGCGGCAGGCCGGGGGCGCCGTTGTCGAAGCCCGCGGAAGCGTTGTCCTCGAGCCCGTTCGTCACGTCATCGAGGTTGACCAGCGGACCCTTCTCGCCGCCGAGGCCGCGGAGGTCGACGCCGATGTCCTGCAGGAAGTCGTCGTCGACGGTGAGGAACCGGGTCTCGATCGTCACGACGAGGCCGGCGAACCGGCGCAGGTCGTTGAGGAAGCGGGAGACATCGGCCTGGACTTCGGGCGTGTGGACGACGACCAGCTTGTCCTCACCGCTCGGGTTGATGCTGTAGGAGCCACCCTCCCAGGAGTCCGGCTCGATGTTCTGGATGATGAGGTCCATCAGGTCCTCGACGCCGCCGCCGAAGATCTGCTCGCCTTCCTCGGCCTTTCCGAAGAGCGGCTGGCTCTCGTCGACTTCCGCGCCCGCCGGCTTCAGGATGAGGTTGGGGGCGATGAAGTTCGTGAGCTTGAGGGCCAGGTCGCCCACGGAGTGGACGCGCAGGATGGCCTTGCCGCGGGCGCCTTCCTTGTTGGTGATGAAGACGACGCCGTCGCGGAGGATGTAGGTGTAGTCGGGTCCGGCGAGCCGGAGCAGGAGATCGAGGGCGGAGGAGACCTGCAGGTCGGCGACCGTGAGCGTCACGGGCGCGGCCTCGAGGTCCGCCTTCACCTTGTCGTCGATGACGATGTTGATGTTGCGGAGGGTGCGGATGAACTCGAGCGCCTGCGGCATCGTGGCGCCCTCGAACGAGAAGTTCACCGTCTCCTCGCTCAGCCGGTTCTTCAGCGCCTGATCGACGGGGTCCATCTCCGTGGCGCCGCCGATGTCGGTGATGGCGGAGGCGCGCCGGCTGATGCGGTCCCACTCGTACTGGCTCGGCCACTCGAGCGGGCGGTCGGACCAGGCGACCATGGTGTCGCGGATCTCGAGGCGCCACTCGCGGAACCGCTCCTTCGTGACGCGCAGCATGTCCTCGCTGAACGTCGCGTGGCGGGCCTGCACGGACTGCTGGAGGATCTCGCGGGCACGGGCATTGACCGGATCGAGAGCGAGGACCTGCTCCGCGAGCCGCTCGGCCTGCGGGAAGTTCTCGTTGTCGAACGCCGAGATGGCTTCGACGAGGAGCTTCTGGAGGCGCTCGTCGGCCAGCTGCTTGCGCCGCAGCTCATCCTTGCGGATGTCGTCGAGGGCCTGGCGGGCGCGGTCGCGCGACAGGGACTCCTCGTACTTCACCTTCTCCTGACGGGAGCGGAAGAGGAAGTCGTTGGCGTCTTCCTTCATCGTGCCCCAGTCGGCGCCGTAGGGCGCGTGGTCGATGATCGTCAGGGTGTTCTCGAAGTTGACGATGGCGTCGTCGAACCGGTTCTCGGCGAACGCCTTCTTCCCCTCGTTGAAGTACCAGGCGGCCTTCGTCTGGGCTTCCTGGATCTTCACCTCGTGAAGGCGCTGCAACTCGACCTTCGCCGTGGGGATCTCACCCGCCCGCTTGCCCTGGGCGGCGAGGCTCTTCTGGTAGATCTCGATGGCCCGGGCGTTGTCGGGCTGGCGCTCGAGAGCGCGGAGGGCCCAGGTCTCGGCTTCGTCGTAGCGGAGCTGGCCGTAGAGGGTCTCGGCCTGCGTGAGGTAGTAGTTGACGAGGTACTCCTCGTACTGCAGTTCCACGCGCTTGCGCTCCTGGAGCTCACGGAACCGCCGGTCGGCCTCGGACTCGACCGCCGGAGGAACCGGCGCCGGGGGCGCGATGACGGGGGGAGCGGGAGGAGGCGGCGGAGGCAGGACCGGCGCGGCCGGGACGGCCGGGACGGGCTGCGGTTCCGGAGCCGCGGGCACCGGTTCCGGAGCGGCCGGGACCGGGATCGGCTGGGGCTCCTTGCCGGGGTAGCGCGGCGGCTCGGCGGCGCCGGCGGCCGGGACCGCGGGGCCCGCCGACGCGCCGGGGTAGCGCGGCTGCTCGACGCCCGCGGTACCGCCGGGGCCCGCGGGCTGCGGGATGGGCGGATACTGCGGAGGCTGGATACCGGTCTCCCGCACGGTGGGCGGGATCACCGGCTCCGGCGGGGGAGGCGTCGAGGGGACCACGGGCTCCGGAGGCGGCGGCGCCACGGGGGCGACGGGCTCCGAGGGCACGGGCACGGGTTCCGGAGCCGGAGGCACCGGAACCGGCTCGGGAGCCGGGGGCACCGGGACGGGCTCGGGGGCCGCGGGGACGGCCACGGGCTCCGGCATCGGAGCGGGCCGGGACGGCGCGCCGCCGGCCGGGGGCGGCCGGTCCTGCATCATGCGCGCGACGTACTCGTCGGTCGTGAGGGGCCTCTCGGGAGCGCCGGTCTCGACCGTGCCCTCGGGAAGGTCCGCGGTGGTCGTGCCCTTGGCCACCTCGCCACCGGTCGTCTTGTCGGGCGAAGCCGGTTGCTTCGGGGGGCCACCGCAGGACAAGACGAGCCCTGCGACGAGCGTCAGGAGCGTGAAGGCGGTGAGAACACGAGGCATATCGAGCGTCTCCTGTGCTGCAGCCTGTACGCGGAAAGCCGGCAAGGTGCGCACTGCGCCTAAGTTGCCCAGACTGAAAAATGCCCTTGACGAGGGTCGGAATCTAGCAGTGGCCATGGGGCGTGTCAATTCGAAACGAAGCGGATAGGCCGGTCATTTGTCGTTCTCCGAGGCGAGGTTATGACGGAACCGTGACACTTCGTCCCGTTCGTGCGGTGTACGTGCCATGGAGGCGGCGCGGTCGAGGAGGGCAGGGACCTCGTCCGCGCGGCCCTGGCGCGCCCGGAGGGCGGCCAGAAGGAGCAGGGTGCCGCTGTCCGGCGCGGTGCGCGCGAGGGCCTCGCGGGCGGCCTGTTCGGCCCCCTCGAGGTCTCCGGCGAGCAGCAGGGCCTGGAGCCAGAGGTCGAGGACCCTGGCGTCCGCGAGCCCGAGGCGGAACGCCCGGGCGAACGCCTCCGCGGCTTCGGCCTGCCGCCGGGCGCCGCGGAAGTGGCGGCCGAGGTAGAAGGCCACGGACGGGTTCGCGGGATCGGTGCGGCCGAGGGCGGCGAGGAGTTCTCCGGCCGCGGGGTCGCCGCGGCCGACGGCCGCCGCCGCGGCGTCGAGCGCCGCGGCGAAGGCGGGGTCCGGTTCGCGGCGGCGGGCGTTCTCGTCCCAGGGGAGAAGGGCCGTGCGCCCGCGGCCGACCCCGGAGGTGTAGGGGAAGCCCGCGAGCTCGGGGAGCGGGTCGCCGGCGGAGGACGCCGCCGGAGCGAGGGCGCGGTGGCGGTCGATGGCCGCGAGCAGTCCCGGTGGCGCGTCAGGGAGAGGGCGCACCTCCGCGGCGTCGGCGAGCACGTCGTAGGCGCGCACCGTCGCCCCGCGGACGACCTTGCGGGCGCCGTCGCGGGCGGAGAACTGCTGGGCCCAGCCCATGCGGCGGAAGCCGTACAGCGTCTCGGCGCACACGGTCTCCGGCGTCGACGGGAGGAGGAGCGAGCGGGTGCCGGGGCGGGGGACGCCCGCCGCGGCGAGGACGGTGTCGGCTACCCGGGCGATGGAGACCGTCTCGGGACGGACGACGCCGGCGGGGACATGGTCGGGCCAGGCGACCACGAGCGGGACGCGAAGCGTGGTGTCGAAGAGCAGGTACCCGTGGGTGGGTTCGCCGTGGTCGCCGAGTCCCTCGCCGTGGTCCGACGTCAGGATGACGAGCGTCGAGGCCTCGAGGCCGGATTCGCGCACCGCCGCGAGGAGGAGTCCGAGGGCGGCGTCGGCGGCGGACACCTCCTCGGAGTAGGCCGCGGGAGAGCCCGGCGCCGCGCCGCGCCGGAAGGCGGCGGGCGCCTCGTAGGGGTCGTGGGGATCGAAGAGGTGGACCCACGCGAAGAAGGGGCGTGGGGCGGAGGCGAGCCAGGCCGCGGCGCGCGAGGCGGTATCGAGGCCCACCCGCTCGGCGAAGCGGAGCTCGCCGGCGACGGATTCTTCCGGACCGTCGTAGTCCGAGAAACCGTGCGAGAGGCCGGTGCGCGCGGCGACGACCGAAGCCGAGACGAAGGCCCCGGTGGAGTAGCCGACGTCGCGAAGTGACTCCGCCACCGTGCGGTAATTGCGATCGGTACGATCGGGAATGGGGTGGTCCGGGTCGTTGTCGCGAAGGCCGTGCTCGGGCGGGAGCAGGCCGGTGAGGACCGTCGCGTGGGAGGGGAGCGTGAGCGGGCAGACGGTCTGGGCGTCGGCGAAGCGGGTACCGCGAGCGGCGAGGCCGTCGGCATGAGGGGTGCGGGCCGCGGTGTTCCCCGCGCAGCCCAGGGCGTCCGCGCGGAGGGTGTCGACGGTGACGAGCAGGACCGAGGGGCGGTCGGGCGCGCCGCACGCGGACAGGAGGAGGAGCAGGATGGAGAGGCCCCGGAGCACGATGCGAAGTTCGCCGGGCCGTGTCACTCGGGAGTCACCGGCGACGGGGCCCGAAGAGAAAATGAGAACGGGGCGCGGCGAAGGCCGCGCCCCGTGTCATGCGATCGTGAGACTTCCGGTCTAGCGGGCTCCGACGTTGCGCTCGGAGTCCGGGTCGCCAGGACCGGAGTGCGGGCGCCCCGGAGGGGGCGCGCCGACGAAGGTGATGTCCGTGACTCCCGCCTTGAGGAAGGAGTCGATGCACCGGATCACGTCCCGGTGGGGGACCCACGCCCAGGCGTTGATCTCCCCCGGGAGGTCGGGGTTGCCGGCCGCGATCTGGCGGATGCGCGAGTCCAGATTCGCGAACCCGTCCGCGTCGATCCCGATCTCGGCGTCGAGCAGCTTCACGCGGGTGTTCTGATCCTCCTCGTGGCGCTTCAGCTCGACGGTGATCTTCGGCTTCTCCTCCAGCTTGATCTTGGTCTTCGCGAGACCGCGGTCCTTCGGGAGGAAGGCCAGCACCTTGCGCTCCAGCGTCTTGAACTTCATGGCGCACATGAAGAAGATCAGCAGCTGGAACGTGCAGTCGATCATCGGGGTGATGTTCAGGGCGACGTCATCACCCGTCGATGGGGGGTTGCCTCGCTTGCCCATCAGGAACTCCTTCCCGGCCGGGCCGGGACGTCATCTCACTTCTTGTGCTCGCGCGTCGCGAACTGGAGCTTGTAGATACGGACGGCCGGGTCGGCACAGGCCTGCATGACCCACTGGACCTCCCGCCACCGGATCTCCTCGTCGCAGCGGATGAGGACGTAGATCTCGCTGGGACGGTTCGGATCTTCTTCGTCCCGTTTGATCTCGGCGTTGGTGAAGAGGATTTCCTTCAGCTGCTCCAGGTTGTATTCCTGGCCCTTCACCTTGATGGAGATGTCCTTGGTCGTCGGGTAGTCCTTGGCCTTCGCGATGTTCACGATGACGCGCTTCTCCTCCTCGTCGCCCTTGTCCTCGATGGACTTCTCGGCGTTGGGGAGGAGGATCTGCTCGATCTCCTTCTGGCTCAGGTCCGTGCAGACCATGAAGAAGATGAGCAACTGGAACACGCAGTCGATCATCGGCGTCATGTTCAGCGATACGTCGCTGGCGTCCGACGCACTACCTCTGGCTCTTCCCATGTGGCGCCTCCAGGGCGCGAAGCCCTACGCCGAAGCCTGCGGCCTGAACCGCTCGATGAGGTCGGCGGCGATGGCCGTGATCTCGATCGTCGACTTGATGACCTTGTTCTTGAACAGGAAGAAGAAGAACAGGCCGGGGATGGCCACCATGAGCCCGAAGAGGGTCGTGATGAGGGCCACGGACACGCCGTTGCTGAGGTCGGACGGCGTGACGGCCGCGCCGAGACGGGTGATCTCGTTGAAAGCCCCGATCATGCCGAGCACCGTGCCGTAGAGGCCGAGCATCGGGGCGATGTTCGAGATCAGCGAGATGCCGGAGATCTTCACCTGGAGCTTCAGGGACTCTTCGCTCGACGCGTCCTCGATGGCCTTTTCCATGGCCGCATGTCCCGCGTTGATCTTGGGCAGGGCCGCGGAGAGCAGGTTGGTGAGGAAGTTCGGCTCGGACTCGCAGAGCTCGAGAGCCGCCTGGTACTCCTCCTCCTCGAACATGGCCTCGATCTCGTCCACGAGCTCGGGCGGCGCGAGCTTGTCGCGGCGGATCGTGACGAAGTGTTCGATGGCCAGCGCCAGCGAGGCGATGGACGTGGCGATGATCAGGTGGCCGCACCAGCCGCCGCCGGCGATGATGTCGCCGACGCTACTGGCGGGCTGGCCGCCGACTCCGGTGCCGCTGGCCTGCGCGAGGGCGACCCCGGCCGTGAACAGAAGGGTGATCCCGCCCAGGACCACGCTCAGAAAGCCGTGCTTCCTCATTTCTGGACTTCTCCTCGAAAAGAAGACTCTCGTCACCATCGATCCGGCGCCTGGCCGGGAACCCGTCCCGGACCGGCCGGTCGCTTGTCCACTCACTTCTTCGCCCACGGGCTGTCCGGGTAGTAGGTCTTGAGGTCCCGGATCGCCTCGTCGGCCATCAGCTTGTTGCGCGGGTTGTCCGCGGGGAGTTTGCGGTACACCTGCGCCTTGAGCCACAGCGCCCGCGCGACCTCCGTGCGGGCGGTGAAGTACTTGACCTCGGCCTCGATGAACTTCAGCAGCGCCCCGCGGGGGTCGCTGTCCATCATGCATCGCCCGAGTCCGTTGAGCACCGCGGCGGAGACGTGGTCGCTGCCGGAGTACTTGGGGCCGATGCCGGCGAAGTAGTCCCGTGCACGGTCCCAGTCCTGCTTCTGGTTGCTCGACTCCGCCCACGCGACCCGGGCCCAGCCCTGCTCGACGACGGCCTCGACCTCGGCCTTCTTCAGCTCCTGCTGCCAGCGCTCGCCCTTGGCGAAGCGGAATTCGCGCTGGGCGAGGGCGGCGGTGTTCTCGAACGCCGTGACGGCCTCGGTGTTCTTGCCCTGGGCGAGGAGGACGGCCGCGAGGGTCTTCGCGGCGCCGACCTGCCACAGGGGCTGCTTGATGGCCTCGCCGGCCTTCAGCAGGGCATCCGCGGCCTCGCGGGCCTGGTCCCACTTGCTCTGCTGCATGTAGGCCTGGGCGAGCCCTAGCTGGATCTGGGAGAACAGCACCGACTTCGGGTTGGCCTTCAGGGCCTCCTCGAAGGCGGACACCGCCTCGGAGAGGCGGGCGGCCTCGGTGCGGCCGAGCCCCAGCAGCGCCTCGCCCTTGAACACCGCGGCGTACTCGAGGAGCCACGGGCGGGAGCGCCCGGCCTCCACGGCGTTCTTGGCGCCGTCGAAGTCGGACACCGCCGCGGCCCACTGCTCGCGCTTGAGGTTCTGCTGGCCGTCGTAGTAGACCTTCGGGGCGTCGCCGTACCGGACCTCGAGGATACGCGACCCCTCCTTGGCGACAGGCGTGCGTCCGCCGCGGGGCGTGTACTGGACCTGTTCGTAGGAGGCGCTCGCGACCTTCACCTTCTCGATCTTCTGCTCCTTGCCGTCGTCGTCGAGGAACCGGATGACGTCGGCGTACTCCTGGTCGATCGCGCCCGCCTCCTGCGCCGCGGCGGGGGCCGCGGCGAAGGCCATGAGGAGGAGGGCGGTGGCGGCGAAACGGATCGTGCTCATCGCTAGCCTCCCATCTTCACGAGTTCAGTCTGGGCCTTCTGGTAGATGCTAGAGAACTCCTTCTCCAGGCCGGAGTTCTTCATGACCCCGAGGCCGTCGAGGCTCTTCCACTTGCCGGTGATGTTCTTCAGGGCCACGGGGTCGCGGTGCAGGACCCCGTAGTCGAGCCACGTCTCCCACAGCATGAGCTGCCACGCCCACCACTCCGGCGTGTACAGCTTGCTCCGGTCGACGCGGAGGAGGATCTGCAGGAGGGTCATGCCGCGGACCATGTCGTCGCGCTGGCCGAGTTTCCGGTACGCCAGGGCGAGCCCGGTCATGATGCTCGGCACGGCGCGGATCTTGGTCATGAGCTCCTTGAGGACGGTGTCCGAGAACTCCGGCATCAGGAGGATCTCCATCACGCGGACACGCGCGCCCTCGGTGGGGATCAGGAGCCGCTCGAACACGGCCTTGGCCTCGGCGAACTTCTCCTGGGCGATGAGGATCTCGGAGAGGAGGACCGAGATGCCGTCCTCCTTCTTCACGAGGGCCACGGCGTCCGGGGAGTCCGGCTTCAGCTTGTCGAGGACCTGGTTGTAAAGCTCGAGCGCCTTCGTGAGGGCCTCCTCCGCCGGCGCCCACTCCTTCAGCTGGTGATACCAGAGGCCGATGGTCTCCCACTCCGCCGCCGTGACCTGGGTCTTGTGGTGGACGTACCACGACAGGTAGTCGGCGGCCTTCTTCAGGTGGCCGCGCCAGACCTCGCCCTTCGTGGCCTTGTCCGCCGCGGCGTCGGAGGCGGCCTTGTAGGCGTTGCCGACGAGGAAGAACGCCAGCGGCGTTCCGCCGTAGGACTCGAACTCCTTCCGGAGGCGGATCGCCTCCTTCTCCGCCTCGTCGAGGTTCTTCACCTCGATGAGGGCCCGCACGCGCTCGAGGATGACGGGGGCGTGGTAGGCCTTGGTGTTGTCGTCGGCGTAGGTCGTCTCGTAGCCCTTCAGCGTCTCGAGGACCTTGTCCGGCTGCTTCAGCTTGCTCTGGCACAGGGCCCGGTAGTACGTGCCGATGGCCTTCGCCTGGATGCGGTTGGCCTTGCGCTCCGGGTCCGTCGTGACGTTCTCCGGGTCGGCGATGAACTTCTCCATCGCGTCGATGGAGGCCATGGCCTTCACGTACTCGGTGAGCTTGAACAGGACCTCCGCCGCCCGGGCGAGGGCCTTCTCGTAGAGGATGGAGGTCTTCTTCACGCCGGCGAGGCGCTCGAGGGCCAGTTCGTAGTTCTTCTTCGCCGCGGCGGCGTCCTTCGCCGCATCGGCGTCGTCGACGTAGTCCGCCCCCTCGTAGTACTGCAGGTCGATGGATCGGGGGTGGGTGGGGAACTCCTCGGCGAAACTGCTGCGGGCCTTCTTCTTCAGCGCCTCGTCGGCGGGGTCCTTGGAGGCGGCGAAGAGGGCGGTGGCCGCGCGGTAGCGCTTGTAGGCGGCGTCGCCGGCGGCGGCCTCGTCGGTCTTCCGGTAGGTGGCGACGATGTAGTCGAACGCGAAGAACGCCTCGAGGTACCGCTCCTGCCGGTAGTAGGCCTCGCCGATCTCGAGCCACACCTGGATGGCGTACTGCTTGACCTGCTCCTCGGTCTTCAGCGCGCCGAAGACGGCCTGGAAGGCCCGGACGGCGTCGCCCCACTCGCGGCTCGCCTTCTTGCCGAGGGCGGCCTTCAGGAGGACGTCGGGCGGCAGCGAGAACTCGCCGCCGGACTCGGAGATGATCTCGTTGATGAGCTGGTTGGCGAGGTAGGAGGTGCCGCCACCCCAGAGGGTGCCGGCCTTGAAGATCTCGTCCCCCTTCGCGCTGATGCGGGTGGCCACGTCCAGCGCCTTCGGCTTCTCGCCGATGCCGAGGAGGCAGCGGGCGTACGCCAGCATGGCGCGGTGGCCGTACAGGCGGTCCATGTAGTCCGGGACACGCTGCTGCATCTCCTCCGCGAACTTCAGGGCGTCATCGCGGTAGTCGCGGCCCTCCCGGCGGCCGATGGTGGCGCAGTACTCGAAGAGCATCCAGTAGGACTGGAGGTAGAGCTCGGTCCACTTCGTGTACTCGTCCGGATCGCCCTTCATGTCCGGGACCGGCGAGCCGAAGGCGGTGGAGAACCACTCGAGGGCCTCGTCGGGCTTGTCGAGGTCCCGGGCGGCCATGCCGAGGTAGAAGTAGGCATACCCGCCGAGGATGTTGTCCTCGTTCTCCCAGACGAAGTTGCGGAGCTTCTCCTCCGCGCGGCCCAGCGTGCCCTGGCGCTCGGCGCCTCCGGCGACGTAGAGCTCGCCCTTCTTGTAGACCGCCACCGCTTCGAAGAACCGCGCGCGGCGGTAGTCCCAGTCGAGGCGGACGCCGCGGTCGGACTCCTTCTCCTCGTCGCTCATCTGGCGGAGGCGCTGCTCCATCCCGTCCGCCGCGCCCTTGAACAGCTCGGCGGCGTTGTCGAAGGCATCCTCGGCGGTCTTGCGGTACTGCTCGGCGTTGCCGGGGTCCTTCGCCTGCTGGTCGGAGAGGAACCCCCCCTTCGCCTGCAGGAGGGTCCCGACCTCGAACTTCGCGTCGATCGTGCGCGGATGGCCGGGGTAGGTGGAGAGGAACTTGTCGAAGGCCGCCTCGGCGTCCTCGAAGGCCTTCGTGACGTCCGCCACGGGCTTCTTCGAGTCCTTGGTCATGTCGTCGGCGAGGGCCTTCAGGAGGAGGGCGAGGCCCAGTTCCCCGTTGGCCCGCTCCTCCGCGGAGCGCGACGAGTCGTTGATGATGGCCTCGAATTGCTCGCGCGCGAGGTCGTAGTACTTGAACTCGACCAGACCCTGGGCGAACTCGAAGTCGTCCTTGCGACCTCCCCACACGGCGGTCACCGTCGCGATGAGGACGGTGAGGGCGGGGATGAGTTTCCGCGTCATGTGGTCACCTCCCGGTGAGGTTCAGGTCCGGATGCGGCGGTCTCCCGCCCGGGCGACGCGAAGGGTCTGCCTGTAAAGTGGACCTTACAACTCGCAAAGGCCCTTTGCATCGCGCGTAGCGGGGGAAAGCACACATTCTAGGGGCTGCGCTCCGTTGCGCAACAATCCTCCGGCCGGGGAACGAGGCCGCGCCGGGCGCGGAGCAAACGGCATACCGGAGCGTCGAGGGACAGGCAGGCACGGACATCATACACCGAGCCGCAGAGAGGGCAAGTCCCCGGTCCGGAAAAGTGAAGGGCCCCGTCTCGTCGACGGGGCCCGTGGATGACGGATGAGAGCGGCGACCCTAGCGGGTGCCGTACCGCGGCTCGAGTTCCTCCATGACGAGGATGCGGGCCTTGATGAGGATGATGAGGTTGCGCCGGTTGAAGAACGTGCCCTTGCGGCTCCAGAAGAAGGACACGATCGGGATCTTGTCGAGCCACGGCACCGAGGTGTCGAGGCGCTGCTCCTCGAAGAACTTGAGGCCGCCGAGGAGGAGGACGCCGCCGTCGGGCATGGTGACCGTCGTGCGGACGCGCTGGATGTTGATCTCCGGCAGCTGGATGGTCACCGGCGGACCGTTGGCCAGCGTCGTGGTGAACGTGGGGATGGGGCGCTTGAGGAGGGCCACGGTGGGTCGCAGTTCGAGCGTCACGTACTTCCGGTCGGCGGAGACGATGGGGGTGATGTCGAGGATGACGCCGTCGCGCAGGGTCTGCACGATGGGGTCGCCGATCTGGGCCGCCTGGGCGATCTCGACGTCGAAGTCCTGGATGTAGGAGACCTGGTTCAGGACGGTGATGTTCGCGCGCTCGTGGTTGTAGGCGGTGAGCTTCGGCGCCGTGACCACGGTGGAGCGCGAGGACTTCTCGACGGCGCGCAGGACGACGTTCATCTGCGTGTCGTCGAGGAACGTCGCCTGGATGGAGGCGCCGCCCGTGCCGAGGAGGACGCCCTCGCGGCCGAGGCCGACGTCGAGCAGGTTCTCCACGCGGCCGCGGATGTCGCCGTCGGAGTTCAGGTTGTAGAAGACGCCGGTCTCGTTGCCGGTGCCGATGCCCGCCGGGGTGCCGGGCGAGCCGGCGAGGACGTCGTCGAACGTCTCGAGACGGCCCTTGCCGCGCAGGCCGAGGCCGCCGGACTGGTCGCCGAGACCGCGCAGGTCCACGCCGATGTCCTGCAGGAAGTTGTCCTCGACCGTGATGAAGCGGGTCTCGATGGACACCGTCAGGCCGCCCGTGCCGCGCAGCCCGTCGAGCAGGTCCTGGACCTTCTTGTGCGTGGCGGGCGGGGCCTTCACGATGAGGATGCCGCCCTCGCGGAACTGGACGTCGCCGCCGCCGTCCCACACCTCGGGGTCGATCGTGTTGCGGACGAGCTCCGCCAGCGCGTCGCCCTCGAAGGCCTTCATGGGCTCCGCCTGCTCCTCCTCGAACCCGAAGCCGAAGCCGCCGGACGGGACGAGGTTGATGTCCTCGCCGGGGAACGACTGGATCGGGACCGTGAGGTCCTTCACGTCGTACAGGTCGAGGAGCATGTTCCCCAGCGCCTCGGCGGCCGTGGCGATCTGCACCACGCCCTGCTCGACGCGGTAGGACAGGCCCTTCGTCATCGTGATGAGCTCGAGGGCGTTGGCGACCGTGATGCCGTCGGCCTTCAGCGTGATGAGGAGCTCATCCTCGGTCTTCTCCTCGAAGACCTTCGGGAGGACGATGATGTTGACGTTCGCGTACTGGGCGAGGAAGTTGACGGCCTCGCGCAGCGGCGTGTTGTCGTAGTTGATGTTCACCTGCGTCGAGGCGAGGATGTTCTCGATCTCGCGCGTGCGGGGATCGGACTCCGAGCCGCCGCCCCGGCTGAAGGCGTAGGGCCGGCGCTGGGCCTGGATCTGGAGCCAGGAGTCGGGGAAGATCACCGGGTCGGTCTGGGGGAGGGCGGCGACCTCGAGCTCCTCGAACGCCCGCTGCCACTGCTCCTGCAGGTTGCGCTGGGTGGTCCCCTCGTTGTAGGAGAGCTTCGCCTCGCGGGCGATGCGGACGAGGCGGGCCGCGGTGTCGTTCGTCGGATCGAGGACGAGCACCTGCTCCGCGTAGGCGCGGGCGAGGTCGAACTCGTTGCGCTCCATGGCGAGGTTGGCGTCACGGAAGAGCGCCGCCACCTGGGCCTGGCGCGCCTCGCGCATGCGCGTCTCCTCGGCCTCGGTCACGAGGCGGGCCTCGCGCAGCTCGGCGTCGCGGCGATCCTTCTCGGCCTGGACCTTGCGGGCGCGGGCCGAGGCGATCAGGTCCTTCAGGCCCTGCTCGCCGGGGTTGAAGTCGCCGTAGTACGGGTACAGGCCCACGATCATCAGGGCCTTGTCGTAGTTGCGGATGGCCGCGTCATAGGCGCCCTCGGACTCGAGGCTCTTCGCCACCCGCACGAGGTCGGCGATCTCGGCCTGGGCCTGTTCGCGCTGGACCTGGCGCTGGGCGACCGCCCCGTCCATGGCCGCGCGCGTGGAGGCGGGCGCGACCCCGAGGATCGCGCTCGCCTCGTCGAGGCGCTGCCGCGCGACCTGGTTCTCCGGGTCGATCTCGAGGACCTTCGCGTAGTTGCGCTGGGCCTCGGCCCAGTCCGCGCGCTCGCGGGCCTCGTCGCCGTACTTCATGAACTGCGAGACGAGGAAATCCCTCTGGCTCTCGGCCAGGGACTTCTCCGCTCCCGCGGCCGCCATGTAGTCGGGAGCGCCGGGCGCCACCGTGCCCGCCGCGCCGCCCTGCGACGTGCCGCCGTCACCGCTCTGCGTGGAGCAACCCACGAGGACGGCGGACGCGAGCACGGCCAGACCGAACCACCTGAGACCTCTCATCGACTGCTCCCTTCGATCCAATCAGTCCTTCGACCTGGGAAGCCATCGTTCGACATCGGGGGTATCCGGGGGGAGGACCACCGCTCCCTCACTCACCACGGGAACCGGAACCGCCCGCTTCACGGCTGCGATCTCACCTGAACCTTCCGCTCTCGAAAGCCGCCCGTCCGGCGCGAACCGCGGAACGTCGACCTCGCGGACCGTCGTCTGCCGCAGGGCGCGCAGGCCGCGGAACTTCCAGCCCGTGCGCCAGTCCATGGCCGCCGTCGGCTCGCCGATCTCCTGCCCCGCGGCCACCGGGAACTCCTGCGGCGCCACGCCGGGGGCGGACACGCGGAACAGCGCGCGACCGTCGGCGTTCGCGCCGAGGTAGGCGAGCGAGACGTCGAGACGGTACCGCACCGCCCGCTGCTCGGCGCCACCGGCCGCTCCCTCCGGGCCGAGCGCGGTCACGCGGTAGGTCCGCGTGCCCGCGATGGCGTCCAGGGGGGCGTCGCGGAACGACCGCGACTCGGCGGGGAGGCGCTCCGCGCGGAGGACGGTGCCGTCCTCCGCCAGTCGCTCCACCTGCCAGCCCTCGGCGGGCGCGCCGCCCGCCGTCTCCCACCGGAGCACCACCGCGCCGTCCAGAGCCTCCCCGCGGAGGTCCTTGACGGCCGGGGGCTCGGCGGGGCGGGCCGCGTCCGGCGCGGCGCGCGCGAAGCGCGCATCGGCCGGCGCCACCGGAGCCGGGACTTTCGAGAGACGCGTGTAAAGATCATCCGCCTCGTGCAACGCCGCCGAGACGTCCGGTCCGGCCGGGACCGGCTCGCGCGCACCCGCGGGGCGGGAGGAACCGTCGCCCGGGGCCTTCGCCCCGAACGCGATCCACAGACAGCCCAGAAGGATCAGTACGGCCAGAACGAGAGCACCGACTCCCGCATGGCCGCGAGATTTCGGGTCCATCACCCAATGCCCTGCAATGGTGCGCCCGAGGAAAAGTCGATCGCACCCTATATGGGAACTGTCATGGAATTGCAACGAAAATGGAACCATCCTCAGCGTCCGCCGGCCGGGGCGGCGGCGGCTCCGAACTCAAGCCGGACGCGGCATCGGGCGGCATCGGGAGAGGGAGCGACGGTGACGCCGGCGGGGGCGGGGTGTCCCGGTCGCGCGAGGTCGACGAGGAGGGCCGGGAGGCGTTCCCAGGCGAGCTCGACGGTGGCGGCCGGCGGAGAGGCCGAGCGGTCGAGGAGGGGGCCCCAGGCGGACTCCAGATCGGCAAGGGCGGCCGCCGGGGCGGCCACCGCCGCCCGGAGGCGTTCCGCCGCCTGCCGGACCTGCCGCTCGGCGTCCGCCTCCGGCGGGGCCGGGGCGGGGGCGGCGGGACGGTAGAGGGGACGTACGACGAGGGCCCCGACGGCGGCCACGGCGACGAGCGACACGAGGAACACGACGGGGCCCTTCATCGGTTCCCTCCGATCTCGCGGCGGAGCACGGCCCGCGCACCGCCTTCGGCGGGGAGGATCTCCAGGACGAGGAGATGCTCCTCGGCCAGGGCCTCGAGGGCCGCCCGGCGGGGAGAGCCGGCATCCGCGGGGTCGAGCCCCGGCAGGAGGAGAGCGAGTTCCGCCACCGCGTCTCCGCCCGGGCCGACGAGGATCTCCGCCCGCTCGGTGGCGAACGGCGCGGCCTCCGCCGGGGGCAGCGCGTCGAGGAGCGCCTGGGTCGCGGCGGGGAAGGCGACCGCGCGCCGCGCCTGGCGAACGGCCGAGGAGAGGGACTCGACGGCGGCCTTCGTGACCGGCGGGGCGGCCGGCGAGACCGGGCGGCGCTGGCGACCACCGAGGAAGGCCACGGCGAGGGCGAGCCAGAGGATCGCGGCGGCGGCGAACCACGTGCGCGCCGGAGGCCGGGGAAGGGCGAGCACGTCGGGGAGCGCCTTGAACGACATCTCGCCTTTCCGGGGGACGGCGGCGGCGGCCGCGGCGGCGCCGAGGGAGCCGGGAGTCTGCGCGAGGAGCGCCTCGAGGCGGCCGGGCTTGAGGCCGCGGCCGGGGGCGAGCCGCGCGGGCTCCGGCAGCGGCTCCGGGGGCGACGGCAGGAGGGGGCCTAAGGCGGCGGCGAGATCCGGGTCCGCGCCGAGGAGGACGACGCGCTCGGGACCCTCGCGGGGCACCCTGGTCCGGTGGTAGTCCGTCAGGCGGCGCAGGTCCTGGCCGAAGACCCGCCGGGCCTCGGCGTCGGCGAGCTCGCGGGCGCCCGCGGGGAGGCTGTGGCGCCGCACGTTCGGGCCGTCGAGGAACAGGATCTCCGTCCAGTCGGGGAGGATGCGGACGACGAGGGCGTCGCCGGTGAGCCCGGCGAAGTGGCGGATCGCGGTGAGGGCGGCGTCCGTGGAGGAGAGGACGCCGTAGGTCGTGGCCTGCACCTTCTCGAGCGCGACGAGGACGCTCTCGATCTGCGCCCGCTCCTCCGCGCAGAGCAGCCAGACGTTGGAGGCGGCGCGGGAGTAGCGGAGCTCGACCTGGTCCGGCTCGGGGTGGACGCGCTCGAGGAAGCTCTCCCGCAGCTCGTCCGCGGACTGGAGCATCTCCTCGGGCGTCAGGGTCACCGTGAGGAAGTGCGGCGCCGGCGTGAGGAGCGCGATCATGAGCGGGTGGCGGCGCAGGCCGCGCCGGCGCACGAACTCCGCGAGGCACTCCGCGAGTGGGGCCTCCGAGCGACGCTCCTCGTGGGACAGGATCGCCACGCGGCCATCGGGCTGCCTCACGGCGCGGGTGGCCCGCACGATGCCCCGCCCCGCCTCGATGCCGTAGATGGGGACGGGGCCCGGAACGGCGGCCTTTTCCATGCTCGCAAACTAGCAGCCCGTCGGACGAGGACCCCAGAATCCCGAAGGAGCCCGGTCCCGGCGGGACGCCGGCAGCGGCGCGTCCGGCGGGTCAGCCCCGGGGAGGGGGCGAGGGCGCGGCGCGGGGTGCCGCGAGGGGCGGGGGCCAGGACCCGGTCTTCTCGCGCAGGAGGGCGTGGACCTGCTTCAGGTCCTCCCATGCGTCGCGCTTCGCGGCGGGGTTGCGGAGGAGATAGGCGGGGTGGAGCGTGGGGAACAGGACGCACGTGCCGCCGGCGTGGCGCCAGGTGCGGGGAACGCCGCGCAGGGACAGGATGCCCTGCGTGGTGCCGAGGAGGCTCTGGGTGGGCACGCGGCCCAGGGTCACCACGACGAGGGGGCGGAGGGCCTCGAGCTGGGCCTCCAGGTAGCGCCGGCACTGCGCGACCTCGTCGGGCGCCGGGTCGCGGTTCCCCGGCGGGCGGCACTTGAGGACGTTGGCGATGAAGACCTCCTCGCGGGCCACGCCGATGGCGGCGAGCATCTTCGTGAGCAGCTCTCCCGCGCGGCCGACGAAGGGGCGTCCGAGGCGGTCTTCGTCCTCGCCGGGAGCCTCGCCCACGAGGACGAGCGGCGTCTCCGCGGGGCCCTCGCCGGGCACGGCATGGCGCCGCGAGCGGCACAGGCCGCACCGCACGCAGGCGCGGACGTCCGCGGCGATCCGGTCCAGGACGAGGGCGGCCGGCGGCCGGCGCGGCGCGGCGGGGGGGAGCAGGACGGCCTTCGCCGCCGGGGAGGCGGCCTCGGCGGCCAGCGCCGCGCGGAGGTCCCGCACGATCCGGCGCAGCGCCTCCTTCATCGGCGCTCCCCGCGGGCCCGCGCGAGGGCCTCGACTTCCGGCAGGAGCGCGGCGAGGATCTCGGCGCGGGCCGGCCCCAGGGGGCGGGGGAGCACGGCGCCGGCGGCGCGGGCGTGGCCCCCGCCTCCGTAGCGCGCGGCGAACGTGTGGACCGGGAAGTACCGGCGGGAGCGGAGGCTCACCTTCGTCCCGCGCCCGCCCGCCGCGGGGCGGAACAGGACGCCGACCTCCACCCCGGCGGCGGCGATGGGGAAGTCCACCACGTCGCCGGCGTCCAGCGGGTCGGCGCCGGTGGCGGCGAGCATCTCCTCGGTGACGGAGACGTGGGCGACGAGGCCGTCCGCCTCGAGGCGGAGGTCGGCGAGCGCGAGGGCCGCGAGGCGCAGCCAGGCCGGGGGAAGGGACCGATAGACGCGGTCCGTCACGAGCGCGGGGTCCACGCCGGCGGCGAGGAGGTCCGCGGCCATGCGGTGCGTGGCGGGCGTCGTGTTCGAGTAGCCGAACCGGCCGGTGTCGGTGACGACCGCCACGTAGAGCGGGAGTCCGATGTCGGCGTCGAGGGCGGCTCCGAGGGCGGGCAGGAGGCGGTACACCATCTCGCCCACCGCGGGAGACCCGGGGTCCACCCAGGCCAGGGTGCCGTAGCCGTCGTTCGTGGCGTGGTGGTCGATGTTGACGAAGACGGGGCAGGCGGCGCAGCGCGCGAGGAGCGCGCCGAGGCGGGCCGCGTCCGCGGCGTCCAGGGCCACCGCGGCGTCGAACGGTCCGCGGGGTCCCTCGGGGGCGGCGTCGATCTCGTCCTCGCGGGCGACGAAGCGGAGATTGGAGGGCAGCGGCCCCCCGGCGGCGAAGACGGCCTCGCGGCCGGTCGAGCGCATCGCGCGCACGAGGGCGATGCCGGCGCCGAGGCCGTCCCCGTCGGGCGGAACGTGGGAGCAGACGAGCACGCGGCGCGCGGAGGAGAGGGCGCGGGCGACATCCCCGGGGGTCGTCATGCGGGAAGCCTTTCGGCGAGGAGGCCGTCGCGGAAGGGGGCGAGGAGGCGCACCGGGAGCAGGCGGCCGGGCGGGCCCCGATCGTCGTCGAGGTAGGCGCGGAGGTAGGGACCGGTGAAGCCGGTGAGGCGTCCGTCGCGCAGCCGCTCCTCGACGACGACCTCGGCGGCGGAGCCCGCGGCCGCGCGCGCGGCCGCGGCGGCGAGGAGGCGGCCGAGATCGCCGGCGCGCCGGGCGCGGTCGCGCACCGTTCGCGGGTGGATGCGCCCCGGCATGGCGGCGGCGGCGGTGCCCCGGCGGGGAGAAAAGGGGAAGACGTGCGTCCTCGAGAACCCCGCCTGCGACATGACGGCGAGGGTGGTCTCGAAGTCGGCCTCCGTCTCGCCGGGGAAGCCGGCGAGGACGTCCGTCGTGATTCCGCAGCCGGGCAGGCGTTCGCGGGCGCGGCGGACGGCGGCGAGGAACTCCGCCGCGCCGTAGCGGCGCCGCATGCGCGCGAGGACGGCGTCGGAGCCGGACTGGAGCGGCAAGTGCAGGTGCGGGGCGATCCGCGGCGAGCCGGCGAGGAGGGCGAGGAGGCGGTCGGAGAGTTCGTGGACCTCGAGGGAGGACAGCCGGAGGCGTCGCACGGGAGTCTCCGCGAGCACGCGCTCCACGAGGCCGGGAAGCTCCCCGCGGCCGGCGCCGCCGCCCTCGCCCCAGGCGCCCAGGTGGACGCCGGTGAGGACGACCTCCGCGTGGCCCGCCTCGGCCAGGGCGCGCACCTCGTGGACGACGGTGGCGGCGCTCTTGCTGCGCACCTCGGGCCGCAGCCGGGGGATGATGCAGAACGCGCACGAGAGCGGGCAGCCGTCCTGGACCTTGACGAAGGGCCGCGTGCGGCCGGCGAGGGCGCCGACCCGCTGCTCGATGAACGGCACCGGCGGAGGGGCCCCGAGGAGTCGGAGGACGTCGTCGCGGCGGTCGTTGCCCAGGACCGCCGTCACGCCGGGGAGGGCGGCGGCGGCTTCCGGGTCGCACGAGGCGTAGCAGCCCGTGACCACGATGCGGGCGCCGGGGTGTTCGCGGGCGAGGCGCCGGACGGCCTTCCGCGCCTCCGCCCCCCCGTGCTCGGTGACGGCGCAGGTGTGGACGACGACGACCTCCGGATCGACCGCGGTCTCCACGACGCCCGCCTCCGCGGCGCGCTCCCGGAAGACCTCGGATTCGTACTGGTTCACCTTGCATCCGAAGGCGACGAACCGGGCGCGGCGGGGCGGGGGGGGCGGGGCCGACATGGGTACGGTCAGCAAACCGCAGCCCCCGGCGGGCGCCAAGCAAAAACGTGATCCCGTCCCGCGCGGGCCGTTTAGGCTCTTGCGCCGTGTGTTCGCCGCCGGACATCTCCGTCGTCGTGGCCTGCTTCGACGAGGAGGAGGCGCTGCCTCCGCTGTTCGTCGAGCTCGATCGCCTCCGCCGCGCCGCGGCGGAGCGGGGGCTGTCGGTGGAGACGGTCTTCGTCGATGACGGCTCCCGCGACGGCACCGCGGCCCTGCTCGCCCGCCACGCCGCGGAGGGGCCGGGCCGGAGGGTGGTGACGCACCCCGGGAACCGCGGCTTCGGGGCGGCGCTCCGCACGGGGCTCGCGGCGGCCGGCGGCCGGGCGATCGTCTGCTACGACGCCGACGCCACGTACCCGGTGCTCGACGTCCTGCGGCTCGTCGACGCCCTCGCCGGGGCGGACGTGGCGGGGGCCTCGCCCTTCGCGCCCGGCGGGGCGGTGGCCGCGGGCCCGTGGCGGCGGCTCCTGTCGCGCGCGGCGGCGACGGTCCACCGCGTCGCGCTGCGGGATCGCGGCCGCGGGATCTCGGCGCTCACCTGCGCGTTCCGCGCCTGCCGCCGGGAGGCCCTGCCGCTGATGCCGTTCCGGGCGGACGGATTCCTCGCCGCGGCGGAGGCGCTGTGCCTGCTCGTGCTCGCCGGCGGCCGCTACCGCGAGGTCCCCTCCGCGCTGTCCGCCCGCCGCCACGGGCGGTCGAAGATGCGGGCGCTCGCCGTGGCGGCGGGCCACCTTTCGCTCGCGGTGCGCGTGGCGCTGCGGGCGGGCCGCTTCCTCGCGCGGCCGCGGCCGCGACCGGCCCGAAGGCCGGCGGCCGCGGCCGTGGCGGCGGTCCCCGCCCGGTCGCTGTCGGCGTGGAACGCCGCCCTGAACCGGGCGGCGCCCATGCGTCTGATCGACGCGCACCGCAACCCGCTCGTCCGGCGGATGGAGGAACGGCGGCGGACCGCGGCGCTCCGCCTCCTCGGCCCCTGCGGCGGCGGGAGGGTGCTGGACGTCGGCGCCGAGGAGGGCGCCCTCGCGCGGCGCCTCGCCGGCCGGGGGGCGCGGGTCACCCCGCTGGACGTGGACCCCGCCGTCCTGCCCCCGGGCGGGGTGGCGGCGGACGCCTCGCGCCTGCCGTTCCGGCGCGGCGCGTTCCCCCGGGTCCTGCTCTCCGAGGTCCTCGAGCACTGCCCCGACCCGGCCCGGGCGGCGGCGGAGGCGGTCCGGGTGGCGGGCCCCGGGGGCCGAGTGGCGCTGACCGTGCCCGACGACGGGCTGGTCCTCGCGGCCAAACGGCTCCTCCGCCTCCTCGGTCTGTCGTCGGCGATCGCCGGTCTGCCCGCCGGACGGGCGCCGGGGCACCTGCACGTCTTCACCGCCGGGCGCCTCCGCGCCGTGCTCGCCGGGGCGGGCCGCCTGCGGTCGTTCGCGCGAGACTTCCCGTCGCTGTCCTTCCACGCCGTGATCTCGGCGGGGGAAGGGAGAGGAGCCTGAGATGTGCGGCATCGCGGGCATCTTCCGTGACCCGGGCCGGCCGGCGCCGTCCGCGGACGAGATCCGTCCCGCGCTGCGGGCCATGGCGCACCGCGGGCCGGACGACGAGCAGGCGGTCGCGCGGGGGCGCTTCGCGCTGGGGGTCCGGCGGCTGGCCATCGTGGACCGGGAGGGCGGCGCGCAGCCCATGCCGTCCCCCACGGGGGCCCTGTTCGCCATGAACGGGGAAGTGCACGACTACCTGGAGCACCGGGCCCGCCTGCGGGCGGAGGGGGCGTACTTCTCCTCCCGGGGCGACACCGAGGTGCTCCTGCGCCTCTTCGAGCGCGGAGGTCCGGAGGCCCTGTCGCGCGTCACGGGGATGTTCGCGTTCGCGTGGTGCGACCCCGTGAACGGGGTGCTGGCCCTCGGCCGGGATCCCTTCGGAGTGAAGCCGCTTCTCTACGTGGACGACCCCGAGCGCGGGGAGGTGCGGTTCGCCTCCGATCTCTCGGGGCTGCTCTCCCTCCCCGGAGGCCGCCCGCGCCTCGACCTCGACGCCCTCTGCGAGCGCCTCGCCTTCCAGTCGTCGATCGGGGACCGGACGCTCGTGGCGGGGGTGCGGTCGGTGCCGCCGGGCTGCGTGCTGCGCTTCTCCGCGGCCGGGGAGGGGCGGGAGAGGCGTTATCACGACGTCGTATATCAGACGGAAACCGGGCGGAGCGAGGGGTCGTGGACCGAGGAGGTGCGGGCCGAGGTGACGCGCGCCGTGCGCCTCGCTCTCCGGGCGGAGGTGCCGGTGGGCCTCACGCTCTCGGGGGGGCTCGATTCGGGCCTCGTGGCGGGGGCCGCGGCGCTGGCCCAGGGTCCGGGGCTGCCGGCCTTCACGGGGTACTTCGACGAGGGCCCCGATTTCGACGAGCGGCCGCACGCCCGGCGGGCCGCGGCGGAGGCGGGTCTGCGCCTGACGGAGGTTCGTGTGGCGGCGCAGGATTTCGCCCGCGGCCTGCGGCCGCTGGCCGTGGCGCTGGAAGGGCCCGTGGCGGGGCCGGGTTCGCTGGCCCAGGCCGTGACGGTGGCGAAGGCCGCGGAATCCGTGACCGTTCTCCTGACGGGGCAGGGCGCGGACGAGACGTTCGGGGGGTACGCGCGGCACCGCCTGGCCGTCCTCGCCCTCGGGGGCCGTCTCGATCCGGACTCCCTCCCGCCGGATCTCGTCCCCTACGCGCCGCTCGCCCGCCGCCTGCGGGGGATCGGCGGGTCGCTGGACGACGTGTTCTTCCACCTCGTCCACCGCGGGGACGGGGCCGCGCCGCTCCTCGGCGAGGCGCTGGCGGAGCGGTTCGCGGCCTTCGACGCGCGGGAGCGGTTCGCGGGGCTGTTCCGGCGGGAGGACGGCGACCCGTTCCACCGCATGGCCTCCTTCGAGCGGCGGACGCTGCTCCCGGCGCTGCTGCACGTGGAGGACCGGGTGGCGATGGCGAGGTCCGTGGAATCGCGCGTGCCCCTCCTGTCCCCGGCGCTGGTGGACCTGTCGGCGCGGGTGCCCCCGGAGATCGCGTTCGACGCCGGGGAGGGCAAGCGCATCCTGCGCCGCGCGGCCCGGGGCGTCGCCCCGGCGGGCGCCGTGGAGCGCCGGGACAAGAAGGGGTTCCCGGTGCCCGTGGACCTCTGGGCCCGGGGCGTGCTGCGGTCGGAGATCCTCCGCCGCCTGCGGGAGGGCCCGCTCGTCGCGGAGGGCCTGCTCGCCCCCGACGCGCCCGAACGGCTCGTGGACGGCGCCGGCGGCCACGGCCGGCACCTGTGGTTCTTCCTGATCCTCTCGGAGTGGATGGCGGCGACGGGCCTGCGCCCGTGACCGGGCCGAGACGGGGCGCCTCTACAAGGAAGATATATATCGTATGGTCGGGACTCCCGGAACACGGCGCAGCGTCCTCCTGGCGGGCGGCCTCCTCCTGATGGCGGGGGCCGCGGCGCTCTATGCGCCGACGATCTCCACCGGTTTCCTCGCCTGGGACGACTACGACACGGTGGTGTTCGCCCCGGACCGGCCCTGGTCCGAGATCCTCACGGGGGTCGTGTTCAAGACCTGGCTGCCGGTGTACTTCGGCTCGCTGCGCCTGGACGCGGACCTGTTCGGCGTGTCGCGGCCGTGGGGCTTCCGGCTCGTGAACGTCCTCCTGCACGGGCTGAACGCCGGGCTCGTCTTCGTCCTCCTGCGGCGGATCCTGCCGGGGACGCTGCCCGCGGCGCTGGCCGCCGCGGTGTTCCTGGTCCACCCCGCCGCGACGGAGTCGGTGGCGTGGATCTCCGAACGCAAGGGGCTTCTGGCCTTCACCTTCGGACTGCTCTCGATGGCGGTCTTCGCATCGGCGGGGGAGCGCGAGGGGCGCGCGCGGTGGCTGCGGATCTCCGGCGCCGCGGCGCTGCTGGCGCTGGCGCTCCTCGCCAAGGGCAGCGCGCTGGCGGTGCCGCTGGTCCTCGGCCTCCTCACGTGGATCCGCGCCCTCCCGGGCGCCCGCTGGCGCGACCTCCTGCCGCTCGCCGCGGTGGCGGCGGGCCTCACGGTGCTGCACTACGGCATCGCGCTGGCGGAAGGTCCGGCCCGTGCGGTGGCCGGCGGCGAGGTGCCGTCCCTCCTCCTCGCCGACGTCGTCGTCCTCGGGAACTACCTCCGCCTCCTGTTCGCTCCCGCCTGGGGACAGAGTCTCGTGCCGGACCTCGGGCCCGGCGCGTGGCGGGACCCGCTCGCGCTGGCGCTCTCGGCGGCGGCGGTGGCGGCGGCCGCGGCGGCGCTCGTCGTCGCGCGCCGCCGGGACCGCCTCGCCTTCGCGGGGCTCTCCGCGGCGCTGCTCGCCCTCCTGCCCTTCAACAACCTGGTGCCCCGCACGGAGGTGCTGTACGCGGAGCGATACGCGTACTTCCCGCTCCTCGGCGTATCGATCCTCGCCGCGGCGGTGGCGGCGCGCGGCCGGGTGGCGGCGGCGGTGGTGGGCGTGGCGGCGGCGGGGCTCCTCGCGCTCTCCGTGTCGCGCGCCGCGGTGTGGGGCGACGAGGTCGGCGTCTTCCGCGACGCGGCGGAGAAGGCCCCGCGGTCGTGGCTGGCGAACATGAAGCTCGGGGACGCGCTGAAGATGCGCGCCGCGGCGGCCCCGCCGGCGCGCGCGGCGGAGGCGCGGGCCGCCCTCGCCGAGGCGGCGGGGCGGTTCTCCCTGGCGGTGGACCTCGCCCGCGGGCCGGAGCAGGAGGTCCGGTCGCGCGTGGACCTGGGCGGGGCGCTGCTGGCGGCGGGGCGCCCGCCGGAGGAGGTGCTGGCGGCGCTCGATCCCGCGCTTCCGCGACTCGACGCCCTTCCGCCGGAGGCCGCGGGTCCCCTGCGCCTCGAGATCGGGCTGAACCGCGGGACGGCGCTCCTCATGCTCTCGCGGGACGGCGAGGCCGAGGAGGCCTACCGCGCCGCGGCGCAGGCGGCGCCCCGGGACCCGCGGGCGCTCTCCGGCCTCTCCGCGGCGCTGGCGCGGCGCGGGGACCTGGGGGGTGCGGCGAACGCCGCGCGCGAGGCCGTGGCCCTGGACCCGGCGGACGAGGGAGCGACCGTGGCCCTCGCGGAGGCGCTGCTCCTCGCGGAGCAGGACGGGGAGGCGCGGAGGGCGCTCGAAGCCGTGGTGGCGCTGCGCCCCTCGGTGATCCGCCCCCGCGTCCTCCTCGGACAGATGGCCCTGGGCGCGGGGCGCCCGCGCGACGCCATGGCGCAGTTCGCGGCCGTCCTGGCGGCCGTGCCGCGGCACGCCGCCGCCACGGAGGGGATGGTCGAGGCCCGGCTGATGCTGGCGCGGGGGGCGCTGTCGCGGGGGCAGAAGGAGGAGGCCCGCCGGGAGATCCTCGCCGCGGTGGAGGCGAACCCCGCCTCGGCGGGCGCCGTGGTCCTGCTCGCGGAGATCGAGGAGGACCCCGCGCGGGCGGAGGAGATGCTGGCGGCGGCGGCCGGCCTCCCCGGCGGCGCGCCGGCGCGCGAGGCACTGGCCCGGCGCCGTCTCGAAGCGGCGGGGGAGGCGCTCCGGGCGGGAGAGGAGGCCCGCGCCGCGGAGGCGATGCGGAGCGCGATCCGGACGCGGGCGGCGCGGCTCTCGGCCGATGGCCGACGCGAAGCGGGAGGACTCCTCGAGGACCTCACCGCGCTCGCGGACCGGGGGCCGGGCGCGGGGACGGAGGACCTCCTCCGCGGCGTCGCGGCCTTCCTCGCCGGTGACGACGCGCGCGCGGAAGAGGCCCTCGAGCGGTCGATCCGCGACGCCCTGAACCGGCCGGAGGCCGCGGCGACGGCCCGCCTCGCCCTCCTGTTCCGCGGACGATCCCGGGCGGAGGCGGGACGGATCGCCGAGGCCCGCCTCGACTTCGACATGGCCCGGGACCTCGGCCCCGCGGACCCGTGGCCGCTCATCTACGCGGCGGACGCTCTGGCGAAGGCCGCGGTGGAGGAGAAGAACCGGGCGGCGGGCGGCGAGGGCGACGCGGCGCGGGCCGAGGCGCTGTTCGCGGACGCGCGGGCGGCCGCCGAGTCGGCGCTCGCGCGCGCGCCCGGGCGGTTCGAGCCGCTCCTCCGGCTCGGGGAGATCGAACTGGCGAGCGGCCGGTATCTCGACGCGCTCCGGGCGCTGTCGCGGGCGAAACGCGAGTTCCCCGATCGCCCGGAGCCGCGGCTCGATCTCGCCGCCCTGTACAAGACCCACTTCCTCCTGACGGAGGAGAAGGACTACCTGCGGGGGGCGCTGGAGGAGCTGGGCGAGGCGCTGCGGCTCGCTCCGGGGGACGCTCGGGCGCGCGCCGCGCTGGGCGAACTGCTGCTCCTCGCGGGGCAGACGCGGAGGGCGGCGGCGGAACTGGCCCGGGCGGTGGCCGAGGACCCCTCGCTGGTGGAGGCCCGGGAGATGCTGGCCGGGCTGTACGTGACCTCGGGGCGCTCGCGCCTCGACGCGGGCGGGGCGGCGGCGGTGGCGGAGGCGAAGCAGTTCGCCCAGCTGGCCCTGGCGCTGGGCACCGCGAGCGCGCTCCCGCACCTCCTGCTGGCGGACGCGGCCCGTCTGGCGAAGGACTTCGGTCCGGCCCAGCAGCACCTGGCCGACGCGCGGGCCCGGCAGCCCGACCTCGACGAGGTGAAGGACGCCCTCGCGCGGTATCACCGGGACCTCGGGTACGCCTATCTCCTGCGCCACGGCGAAGGCGACGAGGAGCGATCCCTCGCGGAGTTCCGCAAGGCGCTCGCCGCGGGCTCGAAGAACGAGGACCTCGGCCCCGTGAAGGCGCGGCTCGGCCTGGCCGAGGAGGGGACGGAGCCGCCAGCGCTCGACCCGAAGGTGGAGGAGGTGCTGCGCCAGCGGACGGAGGAGGCCCGGCGGGCCTTCGACGAATCCGGGCGGCTCCTCGCGGCGGGGGACCTCGCGGGGGCCGAGCGGGAGGCGCGGCGCTCGCTCGCCGCGCGCCGCACGGCGGAAGCGCTCCACCGGCTGGGCGAGGTGCTGGAAGCGGCGGAGCGGCCGGACGAGGCCGCCGACGCCTGGCGGGGCGCCGTGGAGCTGAAACCGTCCCTTCACCAGTCGTGGCTGGCGCTGGGGATGCTGCTGTACCGCCGCGGCGAACTCGCGGGGGCGGTGGAGGCGTTCGAGGGCTGGCTCCGGGCGGCGGGGGACGACGCTCCGCTCGCGACGCGGGAGCAGGTCAAGGCCCGCATCGAGGAGATGCGCGGGAAGCTCGGCGGACGCTGACCGCCGCCCCGGGCCGCGGCTCCCGGTCCTGGTCGACCGGCGGCGGGCGCCGACAACCTGGTTGCCGCATGGTATGCTCCTTGCCACAAGGAGCGGCCATGCTGAAGTTCCTCGTGGAGTCCGCCTGGGAGAAGAAGCTGTACCGGATCGAGGGCGAGCCCATCGTCATCGGACGGTCGCGGGCGGCGGACATCCCTCTCCTCGACGAGAAGGTGCGCAAGAAGCACGTGGAGATCCGCCGGAAGGGCGGACAACTGTGGTTCCTCGACCTGTCGGGCGGCGGAACCCGGCACAACGGGAGGACGGCGGCGGAGGGGGCGCTCCACGCCGGTGACCGGCTGGAGGTGGGCTCCACCACCGTGACCCTGCAGGCCGTGCTGCGGACCCCGGCGGCGGGAACCGCGCCGGTTCCGCACGGGAAGGAGGAGCCCGTGGCCGCGGCGGCGGGGACGCCGTCCCTCTCGGTCCGGCTCGACCCCGCCGGGGACGACCGCCTGCTCGCCGCCGGCCTGCGAGCGATACTCGAAATCAACAAACGCCTCGCCCGGGAACGCGACGAGGCGAGCCTCCTCCGCCTCGTGATGGACGCCGCCATCGACCTCACGGGCGCGGAGCGGGGTTTCATCCTGCTGCGGCGGGGCGCGGACCTCGAGGTGCGGCTGGCGCGGGGCATGGACGGCGAGGCCCTGGCGCACCCGGAGGGCGAGGTGAGCCTCGGCATCGCCCGCCGGGCGGTGGAATCCGGGAAGACCGTGCTGTCGGCGGACGCCGGGGAGGATGCGCGCTGGTCCGGGCACGAGAGCGTGGCCGCGCTGCGCCTGCGCTCCGTCGCCGGCGTGCCCCTCGTGGCGGGCGGCGAGCCGATCGGGGCGCTGTACCTCGACAACCGCGTGGAGAAGGGTGTCTTCACCGACCGCCACACGGCCCTCCTCGAGGCGTTCGGCGACCAGGCCGCGCTGGCCATCGTCTCCTCCCGGGCGGCGGGCGAGCTGGCGCGCCGGGGCGAGGAGCTGGCGAAGAAGACGCAGGAGGTGGAGCGGCTGAACTCGCGGCTCTCGGCCGAACTGAGCAGGACGCAGGAGGACCTGCGGCGCCGCCAGCAGGAGCTCGAGTTCCGCTACGACTACCGGCAGATCATCGGGCGCTCGGCGGGGATCCGCGAGGTGCTCACGGTCCTCGACAAGGTCACGGACCTGAACGTGCCGGTGTTCATCGAGGGGGAATCGGGCACGGGCAAGGAGCTCGCGGCGCGCGCGCTCCACTTCAACGGTCCGCGGCGGCATGGACCCTTCGTCAGCGAGAACTGCTCGGCCGTGCCCGAGACGCTCATCGAGAAGGTGCTGTTCGGGCACGTCCGCGGCGCCTTCACCGGCGCGGCGGAGGACGCGCCGGGCCTCTTCGAGCAGGCCAGCGGCGGCACGCTGTTCCTCGACGAGATCGGGGACATGAGCGAGGACATGCAGAAGAAGATGCTCCGGGTGCTCCAGGAGGGAGAGGTCCGGAGGATCGGCGGGCGGGAGACGAAGAAGGTCGACGTCCGGATCGTCTGCGCGACGAACCGCGACGTGGACCGGCTCCGGGAGGAGGGCCGCTTCCGGGAGGACCTCTACTTCCGCCTGGTGGTCGTGCGGATCCTGATGCCGCCCCTCCGGGAGCGGCGCGAGGACATCCCGCTCCTCGTCGAGCACTTCCTCAAGGTCGCCGCGGAGGAGATGGGCGCCGACGTGAAACCGGTGGAGTCGGGAGCGCTGGACCGGCTCTGCGCGTACTCCTGGCCGGGGAACGTGCGGGAGCTCGCCAACGAGGTGCGCCGCGCGCTCGCTCTCGCGGGGGGGCGCATCACCGCCGAGACGCTGTCGGACCGGGTGCGCGGGGGGGGCGGCCCGCCGGCCGTGGAGGTCGGGCCGGGCCGCGTCCTCCGGGACGTCGTGGAGGACGTGGAGAAGACCGTGATCGCCCGCGAACTGTCGCGGCACGGGGGCAACAAGACGCGCGCGGCGGACTCGCTGGGGCTGTCCCGCCTCGGCCTGCGGAACAAGATGCACCGCTACGGGTTGTGACCGCGCCGGCGGGGTTGCTTCGTATGTGCATTCTGCGGCGAGTCTTGTATCATGGTGCGCTGACCCCGGGAGCGGGCAGGGGCTGACCGTACCCGCTCCCGTCGCCGCGTCGGGCCCCGGCGCGGCGCTCCGGGGAACCGGAAGGGAACGGAAGGAAGACGATGTAACCGGGCGAGCCCGAGTCATGCGGGAGCGCCGGTGCGCCGGTGGGCGGCGCTCACGAGGGCCGCGTCCGCCCCGGGTCACCGGCTCCCCTCCGTGAGGAGTGAGGACCCTGCCATGCCCAAGCTGGTTATCGAGAGGCCTGACGCGGCACCCGAGAACTTCGAGATCCGGGACGACTCCATCACGATCGGCCGATCGCCGGAGAACGCGATTCACGTGGACGACGCGGCCTGCTCGCGCCGCCACTGCCAGATCCTGCGGATCTCCTCCGGCTTCGAGGTGACCGACCTGAAGAGCCGGAACGGCACGAAGGTCAACGGCGTGAAGAAGGACCGCGCGGTCCTGAAGCACGGCGACGTGATCGAGATCGGCGCCGTCCGTCTCACCTTCCGGGAGCACGACGAGAAGCAGGCCGCGAAGGCCGCGGACCTCGGCACCGAGTGCCGGCTGGTCTTCGCGGGCGGCGCGCGCAAGGGCGACGCGATCCCGCTGAAGACGGACCGCACGACCCTCGGGCGCAAGGAGTCCAACACCCTCGTCCTCACGGACACGATGGCGTCGTCGTACCACTGCGAGATCACCCGCGAGGCGGGGGGCTACGTGCTGCGCGACCTCGGCAGCACGAACGGCTCCGTGGTGAACGGGGAGCCGGTGTCGGAGATCGCTCTGAACCACGGGGCGCGGATCCGCATCGGGAAGACGGTGCTCGTGTTCATCGACCCCGCGGTCGCCAACTACGAGCAGGCGCTGGCCGCGGAGGAGGAGGCCGAGGCCGAGTGGGGCATGATGCGGGACCAGATGGACTTCGACCGGGTGAAGCAGGCCCGGCGGGCGTCCCTGGTCTGGGGCCTCGTGTTCCTCCTGATCCTCGGCGGCGCGGCGGCGTTCTTCGTCGCCAAGCCCGACGCGGTGAAGGGGCTCCTCGGCATCGAGGAGAGCGCGGTCATCGAGCAGGTGGCCGGCAACCGGATCGGCGACTTCTCCTTCGAGGGCGGCGAGTACGCCTGGAAGGTCGCCGGCGAGAACTCCGGCAGCTCCCGCGTCGGCCCGGGCGCCGCGCAGCAGGGTCAGGCGGCGCTCCTCGTCCTGGGACCCGAGCGCGAGGGGCCGTGGGCCCCGGCGGAGGCGACGTACGACCAGGACATCGCGGTCGTCCAGGGCAAGCGCTACGAGGTCTCGGCGTGGGTGCTGCGGCAGGCCCCGGGCACGGCGGCCTGCGCGGGGGTGCAGTGGCGGCAGCAGAACGACACGGCGGTGGTGAGGACCTCGCTGACCCCGTGGGCGGAAGGCGAGAAGTGGGCCCGCGTCCGCACGGTGGTGACGCCGCCTCCGGGCGCGCAGTCGGCGCGCGTGGTCCTGCTCGTGATGGCGGGCGGCTCGGCCCGCTTCGACGATGTCGTGTTCCGCGAGGTCAACGAGGGCACCTCCGGGACGCCCGCGAAGTTCGAGGGCGCGGGCTACCAGTTCGACCTCGGCGGTGACGGCGCCCTGTCCGTCGCGCGGACGGGCGAGTTCGTGCTGTGGAACGGCGGCCCGGTGGCCGTGGCGGAGTCGGGCAACCCCGCGCCGCCCGAGATCTGCTTCCGCGCGGAGCGCGCGGAGGGCCAGGCCGCGGTGGCGGGCCACGTCCTCGCGGAAGGCGGGCGGAAGGTGCCGGTGACTGTCGCGTACTCCGGGGGGACCGACCGGCTGACGATCCGCTACTCGTTCGAGGCGACGGAGGGAGTGTCCGCCGCGGGCCTCGCCTTCAGCGTCTCGAAGCGCTTCATGACGGAAGGGGCCACGTTCTCCGGCGACGAGGTGTCCGGGGCGATCGACGTCACGACGAAGAAGGACGGCGTGAAGAAGATCGTGCTGGGCGGCTCCGGCCGCCGGCTCATCCTGTCCTCGGAGGAGCCGTTCCGGCTGGAGATGGCCGCCGGCGGCGGCGTGCGGCTCTGCATCCTCGGCACGCCGGGCAGCGGCGAGAAGACGCTGGACGTGGTCTACGACTTCACCGGCATGCAGCAGGAGGCGCGGCGCGTGCTCGGGCTCGCGCGGAGCGCCAAGACGGGCGGCAAGCTCGGCGAGGCCATCGACAACTACGCGCGCGTCGTGCGCGAGTTCCCCTTCGACGACGCGATCGTCGCGCAGGCCACGACGGAGATGGAGGAGCTGACGGCGAAGGGCCGCGAGCGGCTCGCCGCCGCCCGCGGCATCTACGACGCGTGCAAGGACTTCTATGATGAGAGCGACCTCGTGCGCGCGAGCAACGAGGCGGCGAAGGTCGCGGAGGCCTATGCCGGATACGCCGCGGTGGCGGAGGACGCGACGCGGTTGCAGCAGGAGGCGGCGGCGGCGCTCACCGAGCTCCGGGCGAAGTCCGGCCGGGCCGGCGGAGAGGGCCTGCTCAGCCGGGCGAAGGACTTCGAGGCCAACGACCAGAAGGGCCTGGCGCGGCTGTTCTACGGACTGGTGGCGTCGCGGTTCCCCGGGACGGACCTCGCCGCGGAGGCGGAGGCCGGACTGGGCAGGGTGAAGTAGGAATCAGGGGGTCCGGAGATGGCATCTATCGGCACCGGAGTCGTTCTCGGCTCCCACTCGGTGAAGGTGGTGCAGGCGCGCCGCAAGGGCGGCGTGGTGAAGGTGCTCCGCGCGGCGAACGTCAAGCTGGACGCGGAGACGGCGGAGCGGTCCCTGGATGCGGCGAAGGCCGAGCAGCTGGCCGGCATCGTCGCCCGGGCCGCGAAGCGGGGCCAGGCCGCGGCGCTGGGGCTCACCGGCCGCGACCTCATCGTGCGCTACACGCACGTGCCCCCCGTGCCCGACTGGCGCCTCGAGATGCTCATGAAGTTCGAGATCGAGGAGGTCAGCGAGCAGTCCGGGGGCGAGGTCTCCGCCGACTGGGCCCGGCTCACGCTGCCGGAGGCGGCTTCCGCCGACAACACCGTCCTCGTGGCGCTGACGAAGAACGCGGCGCTTTTGCCGCGGATCTCCGTGCTGTCGCGGGCCGGGCTCCGGCTGCGCGGCGCCTGCCCGAACGCGATCGCCTTCTTCCACGCGTTCAAGGCGCTGGGCAAGTTCGAGGCGGACGAGGTCACGCTCCTGATGCACGTGGGCGCGGAGAACACCGACATCGCCATCCAGCAGGGCGGTGAGCTCCTGTTCGCCCGCAACGTGGCGGGCGGCGGCCGGCTGTTCACCGAGGCCGTGGTGTCGCAGTTCCAGACGAACTACGACCGCGCGGAGAAGATGAAGCTGCAGAAGGCCGACGTGACGCCGAAGTCCACGGCGAAGTACCCGGACTCGCTCGCCGAGAAGGTGTCGAACGCGGTGCTGGGCGTGACGGGACAGTTCGTGTCGATGGTCCACTCCTCGGTGATGTTCTGCAAGGCGCAGACGAAGCTGAAGGAGCTGAACGTCACCCGGGTCGTCATCGGCGGCGGGGGCGCCAATCTCAAGGGCTTCCGCGAGTACCTCGAGACGAACCTCGGCCTGCCCGTCGTGGTGTTCGACCCCTCCGAGGACGTGGATCTCTCGGACCTGCCCGAGGCGGAGCAGGAGGTGTTCCGGAAGGACCCGGCGGGGCTGACGGTGGCCCTGGGACTCGCGCTCATGGTGGGAGAGGGCGGCCCGCTCGCGGTGGAGATCCTCCCCGAGAACCTCCGGCGCCGGCAGCGCTTCATGGAGCGCGACCTCTGGATGGTGGGCGCCGGAGTCGCCGTCGCCGCGCTCATCGCCATCCTGTTCTACACCTCGGGGCGCGACCACGGAGCGGCGAAGGAGGAGCGCGCGGCGCTCACCGCGGCGGAGCGGAGCCAGAAAGACAGTCAGAGCGCGTTCGAGGCGGAGAAGGAACGCGCGGAGAAGGCCAGGGCCAAGTGGATCGCCCTGCGGGACGAGGTCGCGGTGGGACCGGCCCTGCAGCGCAGCCTCGGGATGACGAACCGGGTCATCCGGGGCCAGGGCTTCGACGAGATCCACCTGTCCTCGGTGCGCACGGGCGTCGAGTTCATCGAGGGTGTCAACAACGTGAAGGTGGAGTTCCGGGCCGAGGTCCAGCAGCTGACGAGGCGGCCGGAGGACGTCTACTCCGACTTCCTGTCGGCGCTGGACGTGGAGGCGAAGGCCGCGCCGGGGGTGGCGGTGAAGGCGCAGTCCCTGCAGAACCGCAAGACCTTCGACTTCACGATCTACGTCGCACCCACCGAGTAGGGAGGACGACATGGACAACTTCTGGCAGCAGCACCGGGCGTTTATCCTGAAGATCGGCGCGGGCCTGCTCGTCGTCCTCGTCTGCTGGATCGTCGGGGCCAGCCTGACGGAGAAGAGCCTCGCCGACGCGCAGTCGGAGAACGAGTCGCTCCGGCGGCGCCTGTCGGGGAAGCAGGTCCCGACCGCGGAGGCCATCGACGGTTACGCGCAGGCCGCGGAGACGCTGGACCGGCGCATCCTCGAGGTGGCGAGCCGGACGGGGGAGACCCGCAAGGGCGAAGGCTACCTCCGGGAGATCTTCATCGACATCCTGAAGGACATCGGCCTCGATACCCCGGAGAACCGCGAGAAGTACATGATCCTCGCGCAGCAGAACCCGAAGAACAGCCTCGTGCGGCTGTCGGGCGAGGCGCGGACCTACCTCGTGGAGCAGGCCGGTCCGGCGAACGTCATCCTCGACGAGGAGATCGGCTTCGGGCGCGTGGACTTCGACGTCTCGGAGGCCGCGCGCTACCTGCTCGACCTGCGGCTCATCGTCCGGGTCCTCAAGGCGGCGATCGAGGAGCGGGTCTACGAGGTGAAGAACGTGGTCATCGGAAGCCCGCCGCTCGGCAAGTTCGAGGGCGAGCAGGTCTTCATGCGGCAGTACCCCGTGAGCCTCACGGTGCGGGGACCGTCGGCCTCCGTGCTGCGGTTCCTCGAGCGCCTGAACGATCCGAAGGCCTTCATCCCGCTGAAGAGCCTGCGGAAGCTGGCGCAGGACCGGAATGAGCGGGACGAGGACGTCCTCGTCGCCGATCTCGACATCATGGCGCTGCAGATCGATCCCGAGTCGGAGCTTGCCAGATGAACCGCGAAAAGTGGCTCTTCCTCGTGGTGCTGGTCATCGCCGTCGTGTGGGGGTTCCTCGCCGTGTCGTCGTCGTACCAGGCGAAGACCCTGCCGAAGGGGACGGCTTTGTCGGTGGACGTGCCGCAGGTCCAGACGTTCACGGACCTGCCGCCCGAGCAGCGCGTGCTCAGGCTGGTGAGCGGCGCGGACAAGCTGCCGGCGACGGTCGCCGAGGCCGGCCGGACGGCCCACGTGCCGTTCTCGGACCTCGAACGGGTCGGCGCCGCCGAGATCCCCCCGCCGGAGGATCTGAAGACGCCCATCGTCTTCGTGCCGTTCCGTCCGTTCCCCGGGGTGGCGTGGTACCGCTGGTTCCGCGCGCCCGTTCCTGCCGAGGTGGGCGGGGCCGCTCCCGCCGCGCCGACGGAGGAGGAGGCGCCCGCGGACGAAGGCGAGGATGAGACCGCCGGGGTGGACGAGGACGAGATCATCCGGTCGCGCGCCAAGTGGACGTTCGCCGAGCGCGAGTGGGACTACATCCTCCTCAACTCCGGCCAGAAGTGGTACGGCACGATCTCGCTGCGGCAGGCGGAACGGGACCGGGGGCTCACGAAGTACGCCCTCCTCCTGCCGGAGGGAGCGACGGTGTCCTTCGACTTCGCGCAGATCGACACCGCCTCGGGCCGCGTGCTGACGACGGGCCTCATGAGCCGCGAGAAGTCCGGGATCCGGGAAGTGGGATTCGCGGACACCATCGAGAACCGCTACTGGGCGCGCCGGACGCTCGAGCGCGTCGCGGCGGACAACGTCGAGGCGCTGCTGGCCCTGGGGCGCTGGGTGATGGATCTCGCGGACCAGGCCGCCTACGACCGCGCGGCGGGCCTCCGTCTGGCCGCGGACACGTTCGCCGAGGCGCGTGCCGCCGCGAAGACCTCCGTCGACGCGGTCCTCGCGCTCGGCGAGGCACTGCACCGCTCGTTCCGGTTCGACGAGGAGTTCGCCCTGTACGAGGGCGTCCTCGCGGAGAAGCCGTCCGCGCTGCTGGAATCGCGCAAGGCGCGGCTCATGAGGACGCTGGGCCTCCGGGCCGAGGAGCTGGCCGCGCTGGACCGGGCGCTGACGCTGGCGCCCGCGGATGCGCAGGCCCGCCTGCGCCGGGGCGAGGCCCGCATCGCCGCGGGCCTGCTCGACGAGGCGCTCGCCGACTTCCAGGAGGCGGAGCGCACCGGATCTCCCGAGGAGCAGGTCTCCGGCCGGGAGGGCCGTGCCCGGGCACTGCTCGTCATGGGCCGCGTGGCGGAGGCGGCGGATGCCCTCGCCGACGCGTCGGACGCGGCGTCTCTCGTGACGCGCGGCGCGGCGCTCTACGCGCAGATGAAGTTCGCGGAGGCGAAGGACTGCTTCGCCCGGGCCTTCTCCGCGGACGGCAGCTCTTACGCCGCGGTGAACGGGATGGGCCTCGCGGGGACCTTCGCCGCGTCGGACGCGGCGGGGATCGAGGAGGCGGTGCAGACGCTCGACCGCGCCCGCGGGATGAACCCCCTGAACTACTACCTGCCGCCGCTGGGCCAGGCCTTCGCCGAGTTCCGGCGGGGCCGGTACGTCGAGTCCATCGACCGCCTGCTGGCGGCGGAGCGGGCCGAGCCCCGTGACCCCTACGTGCACTACGCCCTGGGCGCCCTGTACATGAACAGCGGGCGGCCGGCCGAGGCGCGGGACCAGTGCCTCGAGGCGGTGCGGCTCGACTACCGGTTCGGCGATGCTCTCGTCGGCGCCGGGACGGCGTGCATCGAGCTGCGCGACTGGGCGGGGGCCCGCAAGTACCTGGAGCGCGCGCTCACGCTGGAGGAGCGGGCGCTGGCCGGGGCGGCCGGGGACGCGGTGCGGCAGGGCAAGGCCCGGGACATGGTCATCCTGCTCAACTACCGCATCGGCCGGGTGTGCATGGTCTCCGAGGACCTCCCCGAGAAGACGCGGTTCGAGAAGGCGAAGGAGCGGTTCAAGGCCGTCCTGGCGCTCGATCCGCGGCACGTCCTGTCCACCGTGGCCCTGGGCGTCATCCAGTACCGCGAAGGCGACGTGAACGCCGCCCTCACGAGTCTCGACCGGGCGCGCGACCTCACGGCGCCGGGCGACCTGCGGGTGCGGATCGAAGGGGCGAAGGCGCGGATCGTGGACGCCGAGAACCGCCGCGTGTGGCGCGACCGTTTCGACCGCCCGAGCAGCAAGAACGTGGGCAACGGGTGGGCGCAGGCCGGCGCCGGGAACGTCCAGCCGCAGATCCGGGACCAGAAGGTCCAGATCGCCGGCCGGATGAACCAGGCCGGGGAGATCTGGCTGACCCGCGGGGACAAGGCGTTGAACGAGAAGTTCCTGTCCGCGCAGGCCACGATGTCCGCGCGGAAGAGCGACCAGATCGAGTACCGCTTCATCATCTTCCAGCGGCGGGGTGCGAAGGTCGGGAACGCCGCCGGGGTCGCGCGCACGGCGCGCGGCACGGTGGCGATCGTGGAGTTGAAGCCGGCCGCCAGGGACTACCAGCTGACCGACGTCAAGGGGGCCGACGGGCAGGACCTGCCGTGGCCCGATGGTGACGTGGTCGTCCGCCTCGACCGCTCCGACCCGGAGCAGGGCGTCTTCGACATCTACCTCAACGGGGAGAAGGTGGGCTCCGTGGAGGCCGGGATCCGGCGGCGGGCCGGGGAACTCGAGTTCGGCTTCAACGTCATCGCCAACGCCGGCGAGGACTTCGAGGCCCTGGTGGACGAACTGGAGATCGTGCGCTACAAGTGAGAAGTCTGCGGCCGCGCCCGTGCGGGCGGCCCCTGCGGAGGTGCGTGCATGACGAGGCGGGAACGGGGCTTCACGCTGATCGAGATCCTCGTGGTGATCACCCTCATCGCGGGCCTGATGGGGCTCGGGTTCGTCCTGCTGCAGAAGGGGCAGGGCGAGAAGAACAAGGTGCTGACGAAGACCCGCGTGGACGCGCTGGCGGGGGCCCTCGCCAAGCTGAAGCGGCCGGAACTGCTGGGCGACTACCCTCCGGCGGACATCCGGCAGCTGAGGGGGCTCAAGGGCGAGGATCTCGGCAAGGCGGTGGGCATGCCCAACGAGACGAACGTCGGGATCGAGACCGTCTACGTGGCCATCTTCCTCGAGGGCCACGACGTGACGCTCGAGTACGAGGACACGTGGCTGACGAACACCGACGCGGACAAGATGATGTCGTCCAACCCGACCCGGAGCGGGACGCTGGACCTCTTCGAGTTCGTGGACATGTGGGGGACGCCGCTCGCGTACTTCAGCACCCGCGAACTGAAGAGCTACCAGGGCCTGACGAAGTACGTCACCACCGGGGGCGCCACGCTCGAGGCCAAGCCGTGGGTCAGCGAGAACACCAAGCTGCCGCTGAACCAGGGATCGTTCCAGCTCTTCAGCGCCGGTCCCGACGGCGTGTTCAACACGGATGACGACATCGGCAACTGGTGAGCCGACGCGCGACCGGCGGGGACGGAGGTTTCGCGGGCGGCGGCCCGGGAGAGGTCCGATGAAGAGGTCGTCAGGGTTCACCCTGGTCGAGATCCTCGTGGTGATGGCCCTGATCTCGGTCCTCATGGGGTTCGGGATCGGGATGTTCCAGAGCCTCGGGCGCGGGGCGAAGGAGACGCAGGCGCGGAACTCGGTCCTGGAGACGATCCAGGCCGTGAAGGTGTCTTCGCTGGCCTGGCCGTCGGCGCTGGTCGTGGACCCGCTCGGGAACCAGGTGTACGGTCTGGAGTTCCGGACGGTGGCGTCGTGCTCCTTCGAGCCCCCGGTGGGCGAGGAGCCCTCGGCGCAGGTCGTGGGGCTCTCCTACAAGCACGGCCTGATCTCCGGCGACGGCATCCTGCGCCCCTACCCGTTCGGTCACACGGGGGGCGCGATCGGCTTCACGACGGGCGGATCCGTGGACTTCGGCAACTTCACCGAGTACGACCTGGTGGAGGGCGTCCACATCTCCGTGTGGGTCTACCCGCTGGAGAACATGGCGATGAGCCTCGTCTCCAAGGGCGACTCCTGGGGTGTCAAGCTCCAGCGGGGCGCCGGGGGGCCCGTCGTGTCGGGGTTCCTGTCCCTCGCCGACGTGGTGGAGGGGCAGCCGCCGCGGGAGTCCACGCAGACCTTCACGGCGGCGGACTATCCGCTCGTCCTGAACCGCTGGAACCGGGTCGTCTTCAGCTACGACCGCACCGTGGCCACCATCGCGATCGACTCCTTCGGCCGGGGCGCCCTCGAGCGGTTCCGGCAGAAGGAGGAGCGGCGGCTGTTCCCCGACCGCGACGCCAGCCTCGTGGTGGGCGGCGGCGACGGGCCGGTGGTGGGCCGCATCGACGACCTGCTGGTGGCGGGCATCCTGGCCGGGCAGAGCAAGGTCATGCCGCCGGAGGTGGGGATCAAGCCGCGGGCGGGGCCGGAGGGCAGCAAGCCGTGGCAGATCCGCTTCCGGGACGGAAAGCTCGACGCGGATTTCCACCGGGAGCCGCAGACGGTGACGCTCGTGTTCGGCGGGCGCGAGTACCCCATCACGATCGGCATGATGGGCAACATCGACCGGGGAGAGAGCCGGGTCGCCGAGTAGACGTGGCACGCGGTGTGCGCAGGGCCGGGCAGGAATACTGAGCCCCGAATCCGGTCCGGCGTAAGTCCTTGCAGCACAGAGGTGTGCGAAGGTGGTTCGGACCGGGGCGGATAGTCGCAAGACGCTTTCCGGTAACCGAGTTACCAGTCGGAGGAAGCCGCCGTGGAACGACACCAGAAGCAGCAGGGCATGGCCCTCCTCGCGGTCATCACCGTGCTCGTGGTCCTCGTCCTCATCGCCACGCCCTTCGCGCTGCAGATGCAGAGCCAGGACCGCCGGTCCGAGGCCATGCTCTACACCGAAGAGGCGGAGCAGGAGGCGCGGAGCCTCTTCGCCATCGCCAACCTGTACCTCCTGGCCGGAGTGGAGGAGGTCGAACGCGAGAACTCGGCGAAGGACGACGGGAAGGGGACTTCGCCCTTCGTCACGCCGGACTACGACACGCTCGCGGAGATGACCTTCCCCGTCGAGGAGATGCAGCGGTTCAACGTCAACAACGCCCGCGGCCGGGTGTGGGACCTGCGGGTCGAGGACGAGCAGGCGCGCATCAACGTCAATGGCGCCTCGCCGGGTCTTCTGGCCAACCTCCTCGGCTGCACCACGCTGGCGCGGGACCTCGAGGAGACCGACACCTCGATCAAGGTGTCCGACCCCTCGCTGTTCCGGACCGACGGCGGATATGTGCGGATCGGTACGGAACTCGTGAAGTACTCGGAGGTGCAGGGCAGCAACCTGACCGGAGTCACCCGCGGGTGGCAGGCCGGGACGCCCTGGAACTCCGAGCCGAAGACGTGGAAGCAGGGAGAGCTGGTCATGGACGCCGCCGCCTTCGAGGTGGCGAGCTACCCCTACCGCGTCCAGGAGGGCAACTACACGCCCTTCACGAACCCCTACCAGATCCGGCGGATCTCGGAACTGGGGACCACGACCATCGACCCCGACACGATGGAGCGTCTCGCGGACGTCCTGACCTGCTACTCGGGTTCGGAGGTCGCGGGCGGCTGGTGCAACGCCCAGACGGTGCAGAACAGCCTCCCGAGCACCTCGACCGACGGTGACTCCGAGTACCTGGTGCTGGATAACCCGGCCTACTACGGTCCGGGCACGATCGTCCGCATCACGGACGGGACGAACACCGACTACGGCATCGTCACGGAAGTCCGGGGAACGCAGATCACCCTCGGCTGCCGGGTGGCCCACGACTACGAGGCGGGTCGGGCGCGGGTCGAATCGCTGGCGCGCAACCCCGTGAACATGAACACGGCGTCCGACCAGGTCCTCGCGGCCTGCCTCACCAACGTCCGCCTGCGGCTGCGGGACATGACGGAATCCGTCACGGAGACGGAGGCGGCGGAGATCGTGAAGCGGGTCCGCGCCGAGGCTCCGGTGAAGAGCCTTTACCAGTGGAAGGAACTCCTGCGGAAGGCCTCCGTCGAGGGCGCCATCTCGCAGGCCGACTACTTCGCGCTGTACCTGAACACGCTGAACCCGCAGGACCTGCGGCTCGGCTTCTCGACGGTGCCGCTGTGCTTCGCCTCCTACGACGTCTACACGGTGAGCGCGACGGCGGTGGTGAACTCGAAGACCGGCGAGGAGATCGCCCGCAAGTCGATGCGCCGGGTCGTGGCGGTCAACCCCCGTCGGTCCACGGTGGCCGTGCTGGAGACGCAGGACGACTTCGAGCAGCAGATCAACGCGAGCCGCGACGCGAAGTGGATGACGACCTTCCCGTACAACGTGGGAGGGACGTGGGAAGGCACGAACGTCCCGCCGTCTCGCTTCGTGGCGCACGTGAACCGCGACATCTGGCCGTCCACGAGCCGCGACTCGGGCGTGGGCGACGTCCGCCTGTCGCCGGAGCGGCTCGACCTCGCGGGCGTCTACCACTACGACGACTCGCACTACTCGGACGGCTACTACATCAAGGACGGGGCGCTCACGTACTCGACGCGGGAGCAGAACATCCGTTTCGTGGACAACCGCGGCCGGATGAACCCCGTGGCGGTCTCCTTCTGGTTCCGCCCGTACTGGGGCGGCGGCGGCTCGACGGCGTACGTCATGGACACCGGCGAGGATCCGTACACGAACCGCTGCGGCGTGTTCTTCGACGGCGAGAACCGTGAACTCGTGTTCCGCCTGGCGGACGCGACGCTCGAGAACCGCGCGGCGGAGGTCCGGTATCCGACGGACGCCGGCGAGCTGAAGGAGGACACCTGGTACCACCTGAGCGTGGGCGCCGCGGGCAGCAAGCCGGGCGACCTGTCGCTCCTCGTGGACGGGCGGGAGGTCGGCGAGGCCTCCTACATGACCCGGCTCATGCAGGCCGTGTCGGCGACCGGCACGGTGTCCGAACTGGCGGTGGAGAATGCCGACACGTTCCCGGACAAGGGAGCGGTCATCGTCCGCGGGCCGGACGGGCCGGAGGTCTTCGAGTATGACGGGAAGACGTCCGGTTCCCTCACGGTGCGGACGCGCTTCGCACGCATGCGCCACTCGGTGTCGGAGAGCGACTCCTTCGAGGGGATCGCGCACCCCGAGGGCTCGGTGGTCGAACTCCTCGGCTACAGCAGCCCGCTCCTCACCGACCTGCCGCGGGGCGGCGCCACGCTGGCCTCTGAACTGAGCCAGTTCCACGCGCTGAAGGTGATCTACGGGGAGGACGTGCTCTACATCCCCGCGGATACCGGCGGCGGGGGCGGCACGGACGGCGGCGGACTGCCTTCGGGCAGCCCTCCGGAGGGCATCCTGGCGCAGGCCGCGCCGCCCGGTGTGGACGGCGGCGGCAGCGGCGGCGGGACGTCGGGCGGGACTCAGATCTACGGCATCGCGTCCGATCGCCAGACGGTCGAGCTGATCCTCGGCGAGGGGATCGCCTCCTGGGACGACGGCGTCGGCAACGACGAGGCTCTCAAGGCCTTCGGCAACGCCGGCTTCGCGCTCCTCGTCTCCCCGGGGCCGAACACGGACCTGGTGGAAGGCGAGTCGATCGGCGGCTGGGAGATCGTGTCCTACGTGAAGTCGGGCGACCGGCTGACGATCGAGCGCTACCAGTCGACGAAGCAGATCGACGCGGCGGCGCCGCACTTCGTGCCCCAGCACTCCTACGGCAACGAGGACGCCACGATCTCCGTGGACCTCGGGAACGGCCAGACGTGGCCGGGGCTGCCGACCGCGCTCATCCCGATCTCGGTGGAGGGCACGGGCAGCAACACCGACTACTTCGACGTGATCGACGACGAGGAACTCACCGACTCCGACCTGTCCCTGTCCGGCGCCTACGCGCAGATCGGGACGGAGTGGTTCACCTACACCTACACCGACGGGGAGACTTCCTCGGGCAGCACGCTCTTCGTGTGGGACCGCCTCAGCAACATCCAGTCGGTCGTCTCGCTGTTCGCGGCGGGCTCCATCAGCACGGGGTCCGGCGGGAGCAGCGGCGGCGGCACCGACGGTCTCCCCTCCGACGGTGGCGGCACGACGCCTCCGGGCGGCGGCGGCACGACGCCTCCGGACGACGGCGGCGGCACCGCTCCGCCTCCGGAGCCGGGCGGTCCGCCGGCGCCGGACCCGGGCGAGGACGACGGTGCGGGCGGCGGCACCACGCAGCCCCCGATCCCGCCGGACGACCCGGGCGGCGAGGACGATACGCCGGGTGACGGCAGCAGCCAGCCTCCGTCGCCCCCGGACGATCCGGGCGGCGAGGACGACACGCCGGGCGACGGGACGAGCCAGCCTCCGTCTCCTCCGAATGACCCGGGCGGCGAGGACGACACGGGCGGCGGCGGGACGACTCAGCCTCCGCAGCCCCCGGTCCCCGGCGGTGAGGACGACACGCCCGGCGGCGGCGGCGATACCGGCGACAACGAGCCCCCGGAGGGCGGCGAGGAACCGCCTCCGGCGGACGATCCGGACCCGCCGGCCGACGACGGTGGCGGCGACGGTGGCAGCATCAGCGGCGGACAGGGCACGCCGGGCGACCAGGTCCCCTTCACGGAAGAGGACATCGCCATGCGGCTCTACCACCGCGCCCGCGGCGAGTTCGAGGTCGGCGACACCGGCCCCGAGGACCACGAGTCGGGCGAGGAGATCATGCCCGCGTTCATCGTGGCCAGCCACCGGGGCGAGGTCGCGGGGTACGACGACATCGTGACCGTGGCCACGGCCGACGGCCCGCTGGCGCAGTACCGCGTCCAGCACAACTACGAGGAGGGGGCGCCGCGCAACTGGGTGGCGCTGACCTCCTTCGTGGCGAACCGGATCGACCGCGACAGCGACAGCCTCTCGGCCATCATCGAGGGGACCGCCGCGACGCGCGAGATGCCGCGCCTGCTCAAGTTCCCGAGCGGCGAGCTCCCGGACGCGTTGGGCGACCTCCTGTACTTCGGCGGGCGCTACGACGGCGGGTCGTACCAGCCGGCGGTGCTCGACGAGATGTGGTCGATGCCGAACATCGACGACGAGATCTACTACGTCGGCGACGGGAAGATCCTCGACGGGAGCAGCGACGCCGAGCGGACGGACGTGAACGCCTCGGATACGGACATCCGTATCCACATGTGGCCGACGTCGGGGAACACCGACGGACTGCCGATCTCCGGGCTGCCGGAGGACGGCGGCATCGTCCGCATCGATGACGAACTCATCGCCTACCGCGAACTCGACACTTCCGAGGGCCTGCTGCGCGGCTGCGAGCGCGGCGTGCTCGGCACGGAGGCGAAGATCCACTCGTTCGACGCGCGGTGCACGGAGATGCCGAACATCCCCGTGGCGCTGCTCGAGGGCGGCCTCACGCCGACCTCCCTGGACATCCCGCTGAACAAGACGACCAACATCCCGCGGTCCACCGGCTACGTGAAGATCGGGGACGAGATCCTCGGCTACACGCGGGTGGAGGGGAACCGGCTCGTCATGCCGCAGGACCTGCGTCCGGACGAGAACAGCGTGAGCGGCGCGAGCGATGTCGGGCCGGGCCTCTTCCATGCCCGGTTCGGCACGGTGGCGCAGGACCACGAGGACGGCGCGATCGTCTACTACATGCCGGTCCGCTACCCGGACCGCTATGTGGAGCGGTCGGCCGATCCGCAGGCGTCCTGCATCATCCTGCGCAAGCGCGTGGACGGGGCCATCTGGAAGCGCGTCGGCTGGGACGAGCGGATCGCATCGAACCTCGACGTGCACGTCCTCGTCCGGTTCGACGGCACTCCGGACTGGGACTCCGAGAAGATCTACAACGTGAGCGAAGGTCGGGTCGTGAGCGGAAAGGCCGAGGACTTCGCGAAGAATCCGAAGTCCTTCCTCTTCGAACTCGAGACGGCCCACGACCTCAACGCGATGAACATCCAGGCCGACGTGATCGAGGTGAGGATCTCCTACCAGTTCCAGGCGGGGGCCTACGACACCAATCTGACGCCCCCGGCGGACGGCTGGAAGGACACGCCGTGGCTCAAGGCCGTCCGGGTCGAGTACGTCTCGCCCGTGACGATCCACCACAGCGAAGAGATCCGCTGACGCATCGGCCGGCCATTGTGGTGACCCGACCCCCGCCGGGTTCGGAGGGGGTCGGGTTGCCCGTTTGACGGGAGGAGGCGGGCGGATGAGAGCGCGATGCCGGGGCTTCTCGCTCCTCGAGCTCCTGATCGCCATGTCGTTGTTCATGGTCATGGGGTCGGCGCTGATCGCCCTGGTGACGAGGGCCATGGACTTCCTCGACACCGGCACGGGCGGCAGCGAACTGACGGACAAGGGCGCGGACTTCCTCCGCACCTTCGTCGCGGACCTGGAGAACGTGGTGGTGGAGCGCGGCCGCACGCCGGGGCCTCCGCCGATCCGGTTCCTCGCCGACTACCTGCCGGTGGATTCCGACGGCGACGCGAAACCGGATCTGAACGTGCAGCGCATCGCGTTCGTCCGTTCGACCACCGCCGAGTTCACCGATCCGGTGGCCCGTCGGGGGGGCATGGCGGCGGATGCCGATGCCTACTTCGACGGGCGGAACGACAAGGAAGAAAGCGACGCCGGGAAACTGAAGTCGCTGGGGGGACTCGAGGAAGTGCTGTACATGGCCATCCCCAGGGACCCGAAGAAGCCCGGCATCCTCACGCTGTACCGCGCCCGGCGGTCTCCGATCGGCGGAGCGGGGTCGCTGCTCCTGCGCGACACGATCCTGTCGGCGGATGACCTCCGGCAGCGCGCCGAGCCGCTCATGGAGGACGTCCTGCACTTCGGGGTGCGTTTCTGGACCCCGCGGGCGACGACGTGGGAGGCGACCCAGTCGAACACGAGCGCGGACGCCGCCTCGTCGACGTGGGACTCGACGCGGGGCATCCTGCCGGCGGGGCGCGGCTCCGGCGAGTTCCACCTGGCGAAGGGACCGGACTCGCTGGCGGACCCGCGGGACGACATCTCTCCGCGCATGGTCCGCGTGACCTTCGTCGTGGACCGGTCCGGGCGGGAAGGGGATTCGGGCTACCTGATGGGCGATCTCGACGACGGCGGGCGCCGGCTCCAGGTCGGGCCGACGACGGCCTTCGCCCTGCAGTCGGCCCTCCCGTACGTGAAGGTCGACTGGGAGTGGATCGCCTGGGCCGAGCGCGGGGAGAACCACTTCACGGTGCAGCAGCGCGCGGCGTGGGGGACGGCCTCGGCGACGCACGCGAGCGGGGCGCTGGTCCGGGCGGGCTACGCGGTGGAGCGGACGGTGGTCCTGCCGAACTACCGGGAGGACTGGAACTCGCGCTGAGCGCTGGCGGGAGTGACGGTCCGGCGAGGTTTATCGGGAAGTCGACGGCGGGTTAGAATGGGCGCGTCGTCGGGCATGCCGGCCCGGCGAGGAGGCCACTCGTGAGGAACGAACGGGGTTTCACGCTCCTGGAGATCCTTCTGGCGATGATCATCCTCGTCGTCGGCGGGACGAGCGTGATCTCGCTCTTCGCGGCGGCGGTGAGCCTGCAGTACGACGCCACCCTGAACCAGCGCAAGGCGCTCATCCTCGCGGATCTCGTCGCCGAGGCGCAGATGACCTACGACGCCTTCCCCGGCACGCCGGAGAAGCCGTTGCCGCCGGACATCGCGCGGCGGCCGGCGCCCCAGTTCCCGCGCGACTTCGACGTCGCCGTCTCGTTCAAGGAGGCCGGTGCGTTCCCTCCGGCGGAGGGGGCGGTGGCGAACATCATCCTCTTCTTCAAGGGGCGGGAGCTGCCGCCGGTGGAGCGGATCCTCCAGCGGAGCGTCTTCACGGCGAAGGACCTCGAGACCTCGTTGAGCCACGCGCTCGAGAAGCGCCTCGACCAGCAGGCCGCCGACCAGCGCGGCAAGAGTCCGGACGGGGATTCGGAGAAGGTAAAGTGAGGGGGCGAACGATGAAGGCGATCACCATCCCGGCGCTCGCGGTCCTGCTGCTCGTTCCCGGGCTCGCGCAGGCCGAGCAGGTCCGGCTTCGCACGGGCGACTTCCTGCAGGGCGAGATCATCGGCGACCGCTCCGACGAGGAGCACATCTCGATCCGGCTCTACAGCACCGGCGGGGAGTTCACGCTCCGCTGGGACCAGTTGACGCCGGAGGACGAGAAGCGCCTGCGCGACAGCCTGGGCCTGACGCCGTGGAGCGAGAGCGATGTCCCGCTCATCGACGGCATCATGGTCCTCCTGAAGACGGGGGACGTGGCCTTCGGCGTCTCGGACAACGTCGCCGAGACCGGCAAGCCCCTGCGTGTCCGCCGGGTGGACGGGGTCCGCGAGTATCCCCGTGACACGATCGCCGAGATCCGGCCCTCGAAGGTGAATGCCCTCGACGTGTACACGCCGGTGGAGCTCGCGGAGCGCTATCGCACCGAGATGAACCCGTCCACGTCCGCGGGGTGGTTCGAGTTCGGCAAGGCCTGCCTGCAGGCGGAGGCGTATCGGCAGGCCGACGAGGGATTCCGCAAGGCGCTGGAGGACGGGGAGTTCGCCGGCAGCGAGCCGGGCACCCTCGCGAAGAACCTCCTGGCGCGGGTGGAGGTCTTCGTGAAGGCCGAGGACGCCCTGAAGAAGGTCCGGGACGTCAAGAGCCTGCGGTTCCAGAAGCGGTTCGACCAGGCCCTCGAGGAGGTCCGCAATCTGCGTTCGCAGTACGAGGGCGACGCGGCGATCCTGCGCATCCTCGAACTCGACCGCCTCGAGAAGCAGATCGCCGGGGACCGCAAGACGTATTACACGGGGGAGGTCCGCCGGCGGTTCTGGAACCTCCTCGAGGAGCTGGTCTCGGCGAAGATCCGCGAGAAGGACCCCGACGACCGGACGAAGGATCTCTCGGTGAAGGTCGTCATCCAGTGGGCGGCGAATCCCAAGGGTCTCTCGCAGGAGATCTTCTCCGGGATCTGCGGCCAGACCGGACTCGAGGAGAGCGAAGCCCGTGAACTGTGGACGAACCGGGGCCGGGGACAGGTGAGGCATCTGCCGTACGGCGGCGGGTCCTTCATCCACCCGGAGGTGGCGGCGCTCGTTCAGCGCGTGCTGACTCCCGGATCCGCGGGCCGCAACCAGCCCGGCTCCTCGCGCATCCAGGCGCGGCCGCAGGCGGGGCGGCAGCAGCAGATGAAGGTGAAGAGCCCTGACGACTGGTGGGCGACCGCCGGCGCGAAGGAGCGGAAGAACTTCGTGAAGGCGTGGTTCGCGGAGTTCGGCTCGGGGGTGTTCGAGATCCTGCGCATCGACAGCGAGGCGTGCAAGGCGTGTCAGGGCAAGGGCATGGACGTCAACGTGGACTCGAACGGGAACGAGATCCGGACCCCCTGCGGCATCTGCAACGTCGCGGGTCAGGACCGGATCGTCATCTGCCGCTAGGAGAGAGGATGTCCCGGGTCGTCATAGTCGCGGTACTCGTGATGATGGTCGGAGGAGTCGCCCTGTCGCGGGCGCCCACCCTGGAGGACCTGCCCTCGGTCAAGGCCATCCAGGAGGCCGCCACGAAGGCGATCGAGAAGGCCCGGGAGGCCGCCGCCGCCGCGGAGAAAGACCCGAAGAAGGAGATGATCGACGCCTACGCGAACGGCAGTGTGTCGATCTTCGCGTGGAAGGGCGTGGTGGACGTGCTGAAGGACGACAACGAGCAGGCGAAGTACCGCCAGGCCGCGGCGGACGCCGTCCGCCAGCGGTTCCAGAACGTCCCGCCCAACGACACCAAGCTGGAGAAGGTTAAGAAGGAGATCGCCGCGGCCCTGCTGAACCTCCTGAGCGACAACGACAAGCAGGTTCGCATCTGGGTCCACGGGGTCTTCGAGCGTTTCTGGCCGGGCCGGGCGCAGGCCATCGGGTTCAACCCCGAGACCGCGGACCGGCGCGAACGTTACAAGGCCTTCAAGGAGTGGCAGAAGTTCGTCTCCGGGCGGTGACCCGCACGGCCTGGACACGCCACCGAACAGCCGTCCGCTTTCGCTGGTCTGCGCTGCCGGCCCTCTCTAGAATCCCCGCCTGTCCGCCGCCGTGGGTGCCCTCTCGTGCGCAAACCCGTCCTGATCCTCCTCGCCGTCGCCTTCTCCGCGGCCTGCCGCGGGGGCCCGCCGCCGTCGCCGTCGCCGGCGCCCGTGGAGGTTCACCGGGAGCCCGATCCCGTGCTCTCGGCGGGGATCGTCCGGGGCTACGAGGGCGCGGGTGACGCGGTCGTCGCCACGGTGGGCGGGGCGGAGATCCGGCGAAGCGACGTCGGCGACTTCGTCATCCGGTACTTCCGCGACCAGGCCAACGAGGCGCTCACCCAGCTCGTCGACGAGGCGATCCTGGAGGCGGAGGCCGCCGAGATCGGGCTCTCCGTGCCCCGCGATGCCCTCGCGGAAGCGGTGGCTCGCGAGGAGCGGGACTGGGCTCGGCGCCTGCGCGCGCAGACGGGGCCGGACGAGACGCCGGAGCAGTGGCTGCGCGATCGCTACGGGATGACCGTCGCGGAGCATCGGGCGGGGTTGGAGCGTCTCGTGCGGGTGCAGTGGCTGCGCGACCGGGTCATCCGTTTCCGCCAGCTGTGCGAGCGGAGGGTGGAAGTGCGCGAGGCCGTCTTCGCCACCGAAGGCGAGGCCGCCCGCGCGGCGGCGGCGGCGCGGGGGGGAGCGGACCTCGGTGCGCTGGCGTCCGCCGGGGGTGTCCGGGCCGAGGTGGCGTTGCCCCCGTTCCCCCGCGGCGAGGTGTCGCCGCCGGAACTGGAGCAGGTCATCTGGGCGCTCCCGGAGGGAGGGGTGTCGGACCCCGTCGCGGTGGTGGAGGGGGAGCGGAAGCTCTTCCACGTCTACAAGATGGTGCGCCGGATCCCCGCCCGGTGGCCGCTGGCCTGGGCGGAGGCCGGACCCGAGGTCGAGCGAGCGCTCGCGGAGCGTCCGGTGGAGGCCTGGGAGTACCGTATCTGGGCGCGGCGGGCCCGCGAGCGTTACGCGCTCTCCGTGCCGCGCTGATCGTCGTCTGGGCGAAGGAGCCAGAATGGTCCTGACTTTTCCGGGCGGGATGCACGTCCACGACGGGAAGGAGCTGACGAAGGACAAACCGGTGCGCACCGCGCCGGTGCCCGAGGTCCTCGTCGTTCCGCTGTCCCAGCACATCGGGGCTCCGTGCGAGGCGATCGTGAAGAAGAAGGACCCCGTGCGCAAGGGACAGCCGCTGGGGGAGGCGAAGGGGCTGTTCTCGTCACCCGTGCACTCTCCGGTGTCGGGGACCGTGCGGGACGTGGCGGCGGCGCCGCACCACTCCGGTGGCAAGGTCCTCTGCGTCATCGTGGAGAACGACGGGCAGGACACCCTGTTCGACGGCGTGGGGGCGGAGAGCGACCCGGCCGCGCTGTCGCGGGAGGAGATGATCGACCGCGTGCGCCGCGCCGGCATCGTGGGTCTCGGCGGCGCGACCTTCCCCTCTCACGTGAAACTCGCCCCGCCGGCGGACAAGAAGATCGACACGGTCATCATCAACGGGGCGGAGTGCGAGCCCCTGCTGACCTGCGACTACCGCCTGATGATGGACTCGACGGAGACCGTCGTGCGGGGCGGCGACATCGTGCGGCGCGTCACGGGAGCGAAGCACCTGGTGCTCGCCACCGAGGACAACAAACCGGACGCCGCAGAGATCCTTTCGGAGACCGTGAAGCGCCTCGGCCTTGCCGACACGCGCGTCATGGTGGCGAAGACGAAGTACCCGCAGGGCGGCGAACGCCAGCTCATCAAGGCCCTCCTCGGGCGCGAGGTGCCCACGCCCCGCCGGCGGGGCCTGCCCATGGATGTCGGCGTGGTCGTCCAGAACGTGGCCACCTGCCATGCGATCCACGAGGCCGTGTCGCGCAACGTGCCGCTCATCGAGCGGCTGGTGACCGTGGCCGGGGACGCGGTGGCGGACCCGGGCAACTACCGGGTCCGGGTGGGGACGCCGGTGAAGAGCCTGCTCGAGGCGGCCGGCTACCGGCAGCCGCCGCAGGCCGTCCTCCTCGGCGGTCCGATGATGGGGCTGTCGGTCTACACCCCCGAAGTCCCCGTGACGAAGGGAACGTCCGGCATCCTCGCGCTCTGCGTCGTGTCCGAGGCGGAGCCCCGCGACTGCATCCGTTGCGGGTCCTGCGTGCGGGTCTGCCCCGCCCGCCTGACGCCGCTCGACCTGTCGCTGGCCGCCGCCGCGGGACAGTGGGCGATCGCGGACTCCTATCACGCGGACGACTGCATCGAGTGCGGCTGCTGCTCCTACGTGTGCCCGTCCCACCGGCCGATCGTGCAGCAGATCCGCCACGCGAAGGCCGCCCTGCGCAAGGCACGGGCGGCGGCAAAGGCAGGCCAGGCATGAGCGAGACGACGGCCGCGACGCTTCGGGTGACGACGTCCCCGCACATCCGGACGAAGGAGTCCGTGACGCGGATCATGTGGACGGTGAACGCCGCCCTCGCTCCGGTGGGGATCTTCGCCTTCTACTGGTTCGGGTGGCGGGCGCTCCTGACGATGGCGTTGTGCACGGGCGCCGCCGTGGGAACCGAGTACCTCGTGCAGCGCTGGCGGAAGGTGCCGGTGACGATCCGGGACGGGAGCGCGTTCCTCACCGGCCTGCTGTACGCCTACGTCATGCCGGCGAGCCAGCCGTGGTACGTCTCGGTGATCGGCTCGGTGTTCGCCATCGGCATCGCCAAGCACGCCTTCGGCGGCCTCGGCAACAACATCTGGAATCCGGCGCTGGTCGCCCGGGCGTTCGTCCTGGCGGCATGGCCGGCGGCCACGATCCTCGGTGCGGCCTGGCCGCGCCCGGGGGAGAACGCGACGCCGTTCGTCTACGACCTGAACTCCGCATCCGTGGCCGTGACGGCGCCCTCGCCGCTCACCGACCCGGAGGTGGCGAGAGTGGAGGACTGGGACGCGGCGGTGGCCAGGAACCTGCGTCTCTCCACGGGCCTGCCGGAGACGGCGTCGACGGCCAGCGTCTACCTCCGCCTGCTCTTCGGCGGGCGCAACGGCTGCCTCGGCGAGACGGCGGGGTTGCTCCTCATCCTCGGCGGCCTGTTCCTCTGGTTCCGGGGCTACATCAACTGGCGTGTGCCGTTCTGGTTCATCCTCACGGCGCTGGTCCTCGCCTTCGTCCTGCCGGAGAAGGTGCGCCTGGCCGGTGGCGGCAGCGGCTTCACGCCGTGGTTCGCGGGAGACCCGCTGCGACACCTCCTCGGCGGCGGCCTCATCATCGGCGCGTTCTTCATGGCGACGGACATGGTCACGAGCCCGGTGACGAACAAGGGGCTCGTCATCTTCGCCGTGGGCTGCGGCATCCTGACCGCCGTCATCCGGCTCGTCGGCGGGTATCCGGAGGGAGTGTCGTACTCGATCATCCTCATGAACACCGCGGTGCCGCTCATCGACCGGCACACGCGGCCGCGGACATACGGAGAGGTGGCGGCATGAAGGCGAAGTACCTCGAGTACGGCGGGAAGCTCTGCCTCGTCTGCCTCCTGTGCATCCTCGGTGTCTCCGGCGCGTACGTGAAGGCGAAGGACCGGATCGCGCTGGGGAAGGAGGCGGCCTACCGCACGGCGATACGCGAGGTCCTGGCCCTCGCCCCGGACGCGCCGGACCCCGAACCGGTGAACCCGGACGCGCCGTCGAGGGCGCAGGTCTACCGGGCCGTGGTGGACGGCGAGGAACGGTTCGCGGCCCAGGGCGAGCACCAGGGGTACGCCGGGCCGGTGGTCGTCGCGGTCGGCGTCAAGCGGGAGGCCGGGCGGCTGGCGATCCTCGAGGTGAGGGTCATCGCGCAGAACGAGACGCCGGGCCTCGGCACCCGCATCGCCGAGAAGGAGACGAACCTGAACCTGTGGACGAGGATCGGGGGCCTTCTCGGTTCGCCGGTGGAGGAGGAGAGCGACTGGTTCTTCCTGAAGCGCTTCCGCGGGAAGGGCGTCGCGAACCTCGCGCTGACGGGGGACGCGGGGCAGGCCGCGGAGCGGATCCTGCGGATCACGGGGGTCACGATCTCCTCCAATGCCGCGACGGAGGCGGCGCGGGCGGCGATCGTCCGGATCGAAGAGGCGCTCCGGTGAGCGGCGAGGTGCCGGAGACGCGGCCGGAGCCGGACGCCCCCGGGCCGGCCGGAGCGCAGCCCCCTCCGCCCCCGGCGGAGGGGAACGCGGCGCCGGCCCTGGCGGCCGTGGTGGAGGCGCTCGTCTTTGCCGCCACGGAACCCCTGTCGATGGACCGGCTCCGGGCCCTCACGGGGATCATGGAGGCTGCGGACATCCGCGCGGCGATCGAGGGACTGCGGATCGACTACGCGCGCACCGGGAGGGCGTTCACGATCGAGGAGGTGGGCGGCGGGTTCCGAGTGCTCACGAGACCGGAGTTCGCCCCCTTCATCGAAGGGCTGCACCGCCGCGAGGTGGAAGCCCGTCTGTCTCCGGCCGCCATGGAGACCCTGGCCATCGTGGCCTACCGGCAGCCGATCCTGCGGGCGGAGGTCGAGCGCGTGCGGGGCGTCGATGCGGGCGGCGCGCTCCGCACGCTGCTCGACCGGGGGCTGGTGAAGGTGGTGGGCCGGGCCGAGGAGCCCGGCAGCCCGATGCTGTACGGGACGACGCGGCGGTTCCTGGAGATCTTCGGGCTCCGCTCGCTGAAGGACCTGCCGAAGGTCGAATCGCTCCCCCGACCGGGCGCGTGACGCCGCTTCCGGGCCCGCCACGGGGCAAAATGTGGCGGCGGCGCCGGCGGAAACCTAACATCGGGGGCTTTACCGAGGAGATTCCCCATGGCGCACCGAGGCATGAAGGCACTCCGGCGGATCGGAATGCCGATCATGGTTGTGCTCGTCATCCTGATGCTCGCCACGCTCGGGATCAGCCCGAGCATGAAGTGCGGGGCGCGGGACGACGGCGACACCGTGGGGACCTTCGTCCTCGCCGGGGAGACCGTCGAGATCACGCAGGGAGACGTGTGGGCGAACGCCAGCTTCCTCTCCCTGGTGAACCACGTCCTCGGCGAACCGCCGCCGTGGAAGTTCGCGACCGACGTCTTCGGCCGCGTGGACCCGAGGTTCGAGAACTACCAGGCCGAGACCGAGGACCTGTGGACGTTCATCGTGCTCGATCGGGTCGCGGAACGGCTGGGCGTGCCGGTGTCCATGGATCTGGCGGGGGAGTGGATCCGCCGCTCGTTCACCGACCGCGAGCGCGTGTACGACCGCGAGAAGTACCTGGCCTTCATGGCGCGGCCGCAGGTCTCGGCCCTGTGGGCCACCCCGAAGGACTTCGAGCGCATGGTGGCGAAGTACCTGCGCGTGAAGTACCTCGTGTCGCTGTACGACTCGCTGATGGACCCCGGTTCGGAGCGGGTCTACGAGACCTGGAAGGCGCGCAACAAGCGCCATGACATCCGGTATTCCGTGCAGGAGGTGGGTACGCTGCGGGCGGCCATCGACCCCGCGGCATTCAGCGCGGAGGAAGTGCGCCAGTACTACGAGGACTCGGAGATCAAGCGGAAGTTCCTCATCCCCACGCAGCGCTCCTTCGAGGCGGCGTACGTGGTTCCCGCCGAGCTCGGCGACGAGGCGGTGGCAGCGCTGGCGGCGAAGGCGGCGGAAATGGGGCTCGCCGCGGTGTCGCCGGACGAGGCGAAGCAGTACTACTACGCGAACCAGAAGGACTACCCGCTGGACCCGATCCGCGACCGCCTGAAGAAGGAGTGGGAAGAGCGCAAGAAGGCGCGCGAGGGATCGAAGGAGACCGAGGGCGCGGCGCCCGGCGGAGCGCCCCCGGAGGAGGCGGCGGCGCCCGCGGGGGCCGGTGGCGCTCCGGAGGGCGGGGAGAACCCGGCCGGCGGCGCGTCCGCGGCGGATCCCGCGGCGGCCGGCGCGGCGGGCGATCCGCCCCCGGCGGGTGCCGACCCGGCGCCGATTCCCGCGGCGGAGGACGTACCCTTCGACGACCCGCAGGACCTCGAGTTCTGGGCGCGCTACGAGAAGTTCTTCCGCGCCCAGGTGGAGCGCGAACTCCTCGTGTCGAAGATGGTGAGCCGCGCGCTCGGAGACGAGCGGATCGACCAGAAGGGTCTCGAGGCGGTGGCGAAGGCCGGGAACTTCTACTACTTCCGGACGGAGACGCCGCTCGACCAGTACGCGGTGGCGGAATTGCCGAAGTTCGGCAGCGGGGCGCTGCGCGACGCGCTGAACTCCTTCAAGGCGGGCGCGGAGCCCGGCTACTGCGAGGAGCCTGTCGTGGCCGGGGCTTCGGAGACGCGGACCTACACGATCTTCAAGGTCCTGGAAGTCGTGGGGGAGCACTTCCCGGCGCCGGCGGATGCGGTAGCGCCGCAGCGCCTGCGGACTCTGGTGGCCGGCACGATCCGCGAGGCACCTTCGGCGCTCGCGGACCTGTCGCCGCGCGACCTGCTCGCGAAGGCTTTCCCGGACGCCACGATCCCGGAGAAGGACGCCTACAGCGTCGAGGACGTGGTGCGCCTGATGCTGCGCCAGTCCCGCGCGGAGAAGCAGGCGACGGAACGGCTGGAGACCATCCGCGAGATCGTCATCCAGTCGAACCAGGCCTTCGAGGCCGCCGCGGCCGAGAAGGGGCTGACGGTGCGGGTCCTGAAGGGGCTGAGTTCCGACATGACCATCCCCGCGGACTACGTGGCGGCGGAGGGCGCGACGCTGACGCCGGACCAGGTCCGCGTGAACCGCGAGCGCGCCGAGCGCCGCTTCATCGTGCACGGCTCCGTGCCCGGGAAGGGCGGCGTCCTCTCGCTGATCGACCGGACGGAACCGGAGAAGTTCGTCGAGAGCGTGCTGACCGACAAGGACACGGACGCGGCCTACCTCGTCATGGTCACGGCGCACCGCACGCCGGGGCCCGAGGAGATGCCCGAGGTCCGGGCGCAGTCCATCCGGTTCGAGATGTTCCAGTCGCAGCAGCGGCGCGCCATGCAGGCCTTCTTCGACTTCACGACGCTGGCGCAGCGCTACCGCCTCGAGGTGCCCGGTCTCACCGACCGGGAGCCGTCGGCGGACCGGTAGGGTCGCCGTCGTCGTCCGGGAGGGTCTGGCGGACCGCGTGCCCGGGAGGATCGGGCACGGGATCGTACCCTCCCGGCGCGAGCGGGCGGCAGCGCAGCAGGCGGCCGATGGAGAGCCGGAGGCCCCGGACGAGTCCCCAGGCGCGGAGCGCCTCCACGCAGTACTGCGAGCAGGACGGCGTGAACCGGCAGGCCGCCGGCAGGAGCGGACTCACCGTGGCCTGGTAGATCCGCACGAGGAGGATGAAGGGCGCCGTGGACGCCGCGCGGAGGGCCCGGCGCAGGGTCACCGAGGGCCCCGGCGGGCGAGCTCGCCCACCGCCAGCGCCGCCAGACGGACGAGACGTCCTCCGATGTCCGCGACCTCGAGGCGCACACCGGGCCGGGCGGGCAGCACGATGACGTCATGGCCCGCGGGCAGGCGCTCCCGGTTCAGCCGGAAGGCCTCGCGCACGCGCCGCTTGAAGGCATTGCGGGACACCGCGTCGCCGTACCGACGTCCGACGACCAGCCCGAGGCGGGTTTCGGAGCCCGATCCGCGGGGGTGGCAGTAGACCACGAGCGATCCGTCCGAACGGGAGCGGCCGTGGTCCAGCGCGTCCCGGAAGTCCCGCGCCCGCGAGAGCCGGAACGCCCTCGGAAAGGCGCGGGACGGGTGGCCGGGAGTCGTCATTCGCCGAACTTGATGCCCTGGGCGAGGGGCAGGTCGCGGCCGAAGTTGATGGTGGAAGTCTGCCGCCGCATGTAGGCCTTCCACGAGTCGGAGCCCGCCTCGCGGCCGCCCCCGGTGTCCTTCTCGCCGCCGAAGGCGCCGCCGATCTCCGCCCCGCTGGTGCCGATGTTCACGTTGGCGATGCCGCAGTCCGAACCCCGCGCGGAGAGGAACGTCTCCGCGGCGAGCAGGTTGCGCGTGAAGATGGCACTCGACAGGCCCTGATCGACGCCGTTCTGGATGGCGATCGCCTCGTCGAGATCGGCCACCTCGACGAGGTAGAGGATGGGGGCGAACGTCTCCTCGCGCATCATGGGGAGGTCGCGGGGGGCGCGCACGAGCGTGGGCTCCACGTAGCAGCCCGACGCATGGGCCCGGCCCGCGAGGACGCGGCCGCCGCAGAGGATCTCGCCGCCCTGCTCGCGGATCTTCCCGATCGCCGTCTCGAACTCCCGGACGCCTTCGAGGTCGACCATGGGCCCCATGACCGTCCCGGCGGCGAGGGGGTCGCCGATGCGGATCTGGGCGTAGGCCCGGAGGAGCCGGGTCGTGAGGGTGCGGGCGACGGGCCGGTGCATGAGGATCCGGCGCGTGCTCGTGCACCGCTGGCCGGCCGTGCCCACGGCGCCGAACAGGATGGCCCGGAGCGCGAGGTTCAGGTCGGCGTCCTCGAGGACGATGATCGCGTTGTTCCCCCCGAGTTCGAGGATCGTCCGCCCGAGGCGGCGGGACACGACCTCCCCGATGCGGCGGCCCATGTCGCAGGAGCCGGTCGCGCTGATGAGGGGGACGCGGCGGTCGGCATTGAGCCGCTCTCCGATGACGGACCCCTTGCCGAACGCCAGGCACATGACCGCCGGGAAGCCGTGCGCCCGCAGGACGCGCTCCGCGATCTTCGTGCAGGCCACGGCGGTGAGCGGCGTCTTGCTGGACGGCTTCCAGACCATCGTGTCGCCGCAGACGGCCGCGACGAGGGAGTTCCAGGCCCACACGGCGACGGGGAAGTTGAACGACGTGATGATGCCGACGATGCCCAGCGGATGCCACTGCTCGTACATGCGGTGGTGCGGGCGCTCCGAGTGCATGGAGAGGCCGTAGAGCTGTCGGGACAGGCCGACGGCGAAGTCGGCCATGTCCACGGCCTCCTGCACCTCGCCGATGCCCTCGGGGAGGATCTTGCCCATCTCTATCGTGATGAGGGCCCCCAGGGCTTCGCGGTGGCGGCGCAGCTCGTCGCCGATGTCCCGCACGACCTGTCCGCGGACGGGCGCGGGGACCTCGCGCCAGGCGCGGAACGCCTCGTCGGCGGAACGGATGACGGCCTCGTAGTCATCGGCGGTGGCGAGGGTGACCTCCGCGATGGCGCGGCCGTCGATGGGGGAGACGGAAGGGACCGCCTCGGCGGTCCGCCGGTCGATCCAGCGGCCGTGGTAGACGCCGGAGTTCCGGCGGGCGAGTCCGAGCCTGCGCAGGACCGTTCGATATTCCATCGCGACCTCCGGGGGTGTGCGGGCGACTCATTGTAGGGTGAAGACGCCCGCAGGTCGCGAGGGACTTGACGTTTGTCTTGTGTTAGGATAGAAGGGGGCGACGGAGGCGGCGATGATCCGATACACGAAGAAGCAGAAGGCGGTGATCGATTTCGTGGTCCGCTACCAGGAGGAGCACGGCATCTCGCCGACCCTCGAGGAGATCGGCCAGTCCCTGTCGATCACGAGGGTCACGGCGTTCCAGCACGTGAAGAGCCTCGAGAGAAAGGGCGCCCTGCGGACCACCCGGCTCCTCTCCCGGTCCATCGAGATCCTCGACCCGGACTTCCGGCGGCACTCGCGGGAGATCCCCGTCCTCGGGCGCATCGCCGCCGGTCAGCCCATCGAGGCCATCGAGGTGCGGGAGGAGTTCGACCCGCAGGAGTTCTTCCCGGCGGGGCAGGGGTACTACCTCCTGCGCGTGCGCGGTGAATCGATGATCGGCGACCACATCCGGGACGGCGACCTCGTTCTCGTGGAGCCCCGTACGACGGCCCAGGACGGCGAGACGGTAGTGGCGGTGCTCCCCGGGGGGGAGGCGACGCTCAAGCGCCTGTACCGGGAGGGAAGGCGCTTCCGGCTGCAACCGGCGAACCCCGCCCTCAACCCCATCGTCACGGACAGCCTGGAGATCCGCGGCGTCGTGCGGGGCGTGCTGCGTCGCTTCTAGCGGGCGCTGCGCCGCCATGCGTTTCCGGATCCTCCTCCTCGCCGTCTTCGCGCCGGCGTGCGCCGGCCTGCCGGAGGCCTCCCCGCGCCCACCGGAGCCCGCGACCGCCGCGGCGGTGGCCCGGGCGACGGAGGCCGTGGAGCGGGGCCGGCCGGACGCGGAAGCGCTGGTGTCGGCCCTGCTGGCGGGAGACCCGGGGTCGGTCGACGGGCGCCGACTCCGGCAGAACCTGCGGTTCGCGCGGGGTGAGGACTACGAGATCTACCTGGACGCGCGCGCCGAGGCGGAAGCGCGGCCCGACGACGCCGCGGCGACGTACCTCCTCGGCCGGACGATACCGGACCGCGGCGAACAGGCCCGGCTGTTCTCGCGGGCCCTGCGACAGGACCCGTCCTCGTATCACGCGGCGTACGGGCTGGCGGCCGCGCTGCTCGGGTCCGGCCGGAGCGCGGACGCGGTGGAATTCGCCCGCCGCGCACTGCGCGTGAGGCCCGCGGACCCGGAGGCGCGCATGCTGCTGGCGGCCGCGCTCTCCGCGGGCGGGCGCGCGGAGGAGGCCGCGCGGGAGTGGGACGCCCTGCGCCGCGAGGCCCCGGGATCGGCGCGGGTGGCGGCGGGGGCCGGGCGCTTCGCCGCGCGGTGGGGGCGGGCGGGGGAGGCCGCCGCATGGCTTCTCCGGGCGCTGTCCGAGGATCCGCCGTCGGTCCTGGCGCTGGGTGCGCTGCACGCGGTGCTGCGCGACGGAGTGCCCTCGGAGGCGTCGCTGGCGGCGTCGGTGGCGCTACCGGGGCGGGCGGCGGCGCCGGTCCGGGCGCGGGCGGCGCTGGCGCGGGGGGACGGGCGCGTCGCGTGGAGGGAAATCCGCGGCGGCCGGGGAACGGCCCCGTCCATGGCGTCGGAGTTCGAGGAGGCCTTCGCGGCGGCGGTGCTCGCGGGGGAGTACGCGGCGGCGCGGACACAGTTCCGGGAGCACGTGCGGTGTCTCGCGGAGGGCGCGGAAGACGAGGCCTCCGCGGCCCGCGACGCGCTGCTCGGCGCCCTGGCGGCGGCGTCCGGGCGCGCCGACGCCGCGGCGCTGACGGCCCTGGCGCGGGGCCTGCGGGCGTGCGGGTTCGCGGACCTTTCGGCGGTCGCCTGCGGCCGGGCGCTCTGTCTCGCGCCGGAGGACGCGGAAGCCGCGGCGCTGGCGGCGGACATCGCCGCGTGGCGCGAGTTCGTCCGGCGGACGCGGGAGACCCTCGAACGGGGCTACCGGGTGGCCCTCGCCGGCGGGCGTGCTCCCGGCCTCGAGGAGGTCCTCGGGCGCTTGCGGGCGCAGTCGCTGCGCCTTCTCGGGTGCGATGCCTTCGAGGGGGCGGAAACGCTGGGCGTCCCCGGCGCGGGGTGCATCGTGCGGACCGACCGGGCGCCGGTGTTCCGGGAGCGGGGGACGCTCTTCTTCCTCGGTCAGCGCGCGGGAGGGCCGGTGGAGGGGCGGGCGATGCGCCTGCTCGCGCTCGTGCGGGACGGGGAGGTCGAGGGGGTCCCGTACGATCTCGCGGTGGGGGACGGGCGGCTCGTCGTGTCCGCACAGGAGTGGCAGGGACAGGCCATCGCCGGATTCACGACCCCGGGCTTCGTGACGCTCGACGTCGGCGTGGCCGGCCGGTGGGCGGAGGAGATCGACGCCTTGCGCGCGGCCGAGGAGAGGCCGGTGTGGCGCTCCGAGCGGGAGGAGGACCGGCGGGCCCTGTGGTTTCCCGGGGGCCTGCCGGGAGCGCTCGCGCGGCAGAGCCGCATCGCGGGACGGGGGGCGGTGCTGCGGGCGATCCTGCGCCACGAGGAAGGTCACGTGCTCGACGCGGCGCGGTTCTTCCCGATCCTGCCGAACCTGCCGGCGGTCCTGTGGGAGGTGGTTTCGAGCGGGTTCTCGCCCGCGGCCATCGAGGAGGGCCTGGAGGTCCGGGCGGAGTCCTTCGGGCTTCGGCACGCCGAGGACTGCCGGTTCTCCCTGCTGTTCACGCTGGCGTTCCCGGCCGGCGCATCGCCGACGCGCGCCCCGCACCCGGCCGCCTACCGCGGTCTCCTCGAACGGATCGTCGCGGAGGCCGGCGCGTCGGCGGGGCGGCATGCCGCGATGGACCCCTCGGGGAACATCCTGCAGCAGCTGGGCCGGCTCACCGAGGCGGAACTGGCGGATCTGCTCGACCGAGCCCTGGAGTGACCCTCGCCGCGGGTTGTTCCTCCCGCGCGGGCCGCAGGTGCATCGAGATCCGCGCCGGTGGGCCTCCGGACGCGGGGGAGGTCAGAATCGCGGCGTGGCGAGGACGTCGATGACTTCCTGCGCGGACTTCGCGGCGAGGACCGCCGCGCGCGTCTCCTCGCTCTTCAGGCGGAGCGTGACGGCGGCGAGGATCTCGAGGTAGCGCTTCTGCTCCTGGCTGGGACCGGCGATGAGGACGAGGATCTTCACGGGCTTCTGGTCCAGCGCCATGAAGTCGATCCCCTGCGGGGCGCGTCCGAGGACCACCACGAAGTCGTGGACGGAGGGGATCTTGGCGTGGGGGATGGCGATCGAGAGGCCGATCCCCGTGGACATGATGCCCTCGCGCTCGAACACGGCGTCCTGGAGCTTGTCCGCGTCGGTGACGGCGGGATGCTGCGCGGCGCGGGCCACGAGCTCCATGATGGCGCCCTCCTTGGTCTTCGAGGTGAGGTCCATCACGCGATCGGTGGCGAGCCAGGTTCGGAGGTCGGTCATCACGTGTCCCCTTCGTCGAATGCGCCCCGGGTCCAGCGGACCGCGGTCGGGCGACCCCGCGCGTCGAGATCCACGGCCGCGATGTCGTAGCGGCAGGGCTGCCGGGAGAGTCCCTTGCGCCGCAGGAACGCACGCGCCGCCCGGACGATCCGCCGGCGCTTGTCCCGATCGACGGCCTCCTCGGCCGTCCCGAAGGCGTCCGAGGACCGGGCCTTGACTTCCACGAAGACGATCGTGTCCCCGTCGAGCGCCACGAGATCGACCTCGGCCCCGGCCGAGCGGAGGTTCCTTTCGAGCAACGTCATGCCCTGCCGCGCCAGTTCGCGGGCGGCCGCCGTTTCGCCGGCCTCCCCGCGCGCGCCGGCCAAGGGGCGATCAGGCCTTCGGCTCGGGAGCCGGGGCCGGAGCGGCCTCGGCGGGAGCGTCCTCGGCGCCGGACCGCGTCTTGTCCCAGAGCTTCTCGGTCACGCGCGTGGCCTTGCCCGTGCGATCCCGGAGGTAGTAGAGCTTCGCGCGGCGGACGCGGCCCATGCGACGGACCTTGATGTCCCGCACTTTGGGGCTGTGCAGGGGGAAGATGCGCTCGACGCCTTCCCCGGCCACGATGCGCCGGACGGTGAACGTCTCGCGCAGGCCCTGTCCGCGGCGGGCGATGACCGTGCCCTGGAAGACCTGGATGCGCTCCTTCTCCTCGGTCTTGCCCTTCCCGACTTCCACCGTCTCGACGATGGAGACGCTCACGTCCACCGTGTCCCCGACGCGGAAGTCCGGAACCGTCGCCTTCATCCTCGGCTTCTCGATGTCGTCAAGCTTCCTCATCGGATCCTTCCTCCGCACGCCGGGCGTGCGTCCGGTCGCGGGCCGCCTGCTCCCGCCAGGCCCTGATCTTCGCGTGGTGCCCGGACAGCAGAACATCCGGCACCTTCAGGCCGCGGTACTCCGGCGGCCTCGTGTACTGCGGGTACTCGAGCCCGCCCTCGTTCGCGAAAGACTCCTCGCACAGCGACTCCGGACTGCCGAGGACGCCGGGCACGAGGCGCGCCACCGCGTCGATCACCACCATCGCGGGGATCTCGCCCCCCGACAGCACGTAGTCGCCGATCGAAACCTCGTCGGGTTGCAGGACCTCCCGCACCCGCTCGTCGAGACCTTCATAGTGCCCGCACACGAGGAGCAGGTGCTCCTTCGCGGCGAGCTCCACCGCCACCGCCTGCCGGAACCGCCGGCCCCGCGGGGTGAGGAGGACCACGTGGGCCCCCGCCCCGCGCACGGCACGGACGTGCTCGGCGCAGGCGACGACGGGCTCCACCTTCATCACCATCCCCGGCCCGCCGCCGTAAGGCTTGTCGTCGGCCGAGCGGTGCCGGTCGGTGGTGAATTCGCGGATGTCCCAGAGGCGTACGTCGAGAAGACCCTTCTCCCGGGCGATCCGGAGGATCGACTCGGAGAGCGCCCCGCTGAACATCCCGGGGAAGAGGGTCAGGACATCGATCTTCATGCCGTGCGTCGGACCTGTCCGCGACCCCGACCCCCGTCGCGCGAAAACCGGCGGAGTTCCGGCGTCGAAACCACGGAGGATAGCCGGAAGGCACCATGGGTCAAGGATTTTCGCCAACGCGCGCCGGCGCGGATCCCTGCGGCGGGGGCCGTTCCGGCGGTATCTTGCGCGCATGTTCACGGGCATCGTCGAGGAGATCGGCGAGGTCGTGTCGCGCACCGAGGCGGGGGGAAGAGCCCGCCTGACCGTGGCCGCGGCGCGCCTCGCGAGCGAGGTGCGGCCGGGGGACTCCGTGGCCGTGGCCGGCGCGTGCCTCACCGTCGTGTCGGCGGGCGGAGGGCGTATCGAGTTCGACGTGGTCCCCGAGACGCTGCGGCGGACGACGCTCGGCGGCGTCCGACGGGGCGAGCGGGTCAACCTGGAGGGCGCGCTGCGGGTGGGCGACCGCCTGTCGGGCCACTTCGTCGCCGGACACGTGGACGGAGTGGGGGAGGTCCTCTCGGCGCGCGAGGAAGGGGGCCAGCGCACGGTGCGTTTCCGTGCCCCGGCGGAACTCGCGCCGTTCCTCGTGGAGAAGGGCTCCGTGGCCGTCGAGGGCGTGAGCCTCACCCAGTTCGACGTGGCCGGCCGCGAGTTCTCCGTGGCCCTCGTGCCGCACACGCTCTCGATCACCACCCTCGGGTCCCTGGCGCGCGGCGCGCGGGTGAACCTCGAGGCGGACCTCCTGGCGCGTTTCGTGGTGAAGCACCTGTCTTCGCCCCCGCCCGGCATCGACCGGGAGCGCCTGCGGGCCGCAGGTTACGGGGACGGGGCGGGCGAGGCTAGAATGGAGCCGTGAGACCTTCCATGCGCATGATCCCCGTCGTGGCCCTGGCCGTGGCCGGCTTCCTCTGGTTCGCGCTGGCAACGGCGCCCGTGAGCGCCGCGCCGTCCCTTGACAACGCGCGCTCCGAGTTCGCCCGACTGCTCCGCGCGGGGGAACCGGACGAGCGGATCCGGGGGGTGTACGCTCTCGACGGTTTCGACAACGCCGAGGCCGCGCGCCTGCTCATCCGGTTCGTCCTCACGCGGGACGACCGCGCGGGCGTCATCCGCGCGGCGCAGAAGCTGCTCTCGGCGATGAAGTCGCCGGAGGCGGCCCGCGTCATGGTGGAGGAGGCCGGGAAGGGCACCTGGACGAAGCGGGCCCGCCTGATCGAAGCCATGGGCCGGGTCCCGGGAGAGGAGGTGGCGGACCTCCTTCTCGGGGCGGCCTACGACGGGGATCCGCGGGTGCGGACGAGCGCCGTGCTCGCCCTGGAGCGTTGCGGATCGGAGCGGGCCGACCTGGCCCTCACCGACGCCTTGCGGGCGGAGCAATGGCCGGTCCGTTCGGCGGCGATCGACGTCCTGCGGCGGCGGAAACCCGCGAGCGCGGTGGGTCCGCTGGTGGACCGTCTCCTCGTGGAACGCGGTCGGCTCCGGGGGGACGTGGCGTCGGCGCTGCGGTCCATCACGGACGAGAACTTCGGCGTCTTCCCGCAGGCCTGGGAGGCCTGGCGCAGGAAGCAGGAGGGCGGGGAGGCCGAACCCACGGGGTTCTCGGCCCCCCTGAGCCCCACCGCGCTCCTCGCCGGCACGCCGACGTGGGCGGAGCGGGTCGTCTTCGTCCTCGCGGTGAACGACTCGATGCGGAAGGAGCTGAACGCGACGGTGGAGGAGGTGGTGCCGCCGGACGTGAAGGAGAAGGGCGGGGAGGACCTGCGGCGCTGGCGGTCCGTGAAGACGAAGATCGAACTGGCGCGGCTCTGGGTGTCCTGGGCCATCGACCACCTCGCGCCGGAGACCCGCTTCGAGGTGATAACGTACGCGGAATCGGCGGACGGGGTGTTCGGCGATCTGGTGCCGGCGACGCCGGACAACCGGCGCAAGGCCACGGGGCGGACCGAGTCCCTGTCGCCGTCCGGTCACGCGGACCTGCACGGCGCGCTGACGGCGGTGTTCCGCGCGGTGTCGCGGGATCCCCTGGACCTGAAGAGCCTTTCGGACGGCCCGGAGACGGTGTTCTTCGTGTCCGACGGGACCTCGGACCACGGCGCGATCCCCGAGGGCTACGGGGCGACGGCGGAGGCGGAGATGGTGAACCGGTTCCGCCAGATCCGTTTTCTGTGCTTCGGCATCGGCGAGTTCGACGGCCGGGTCCTCGGCGACCTGGCGGGGATCGGCAACGGAGCCCTCATCGGGTTGCCGTAGTCAGGCGAAGTTCGGGGAGGGAGCACGATGGTGGTCCTAAGGGTCCTGGCGGCGGCGTTGCTCGCCGCGAGCCTCGCGTGCGCGACGGACGGGGGCGGCGGTGGGAGTGCCGGCGGGGGCGGCACGGCGGGAGGAGGCGCTCCGGGCGGCGCGAGCGAAGGCGTGGTGGTCCTGCCCGAGGATGTCCTGGGCGAGCTCGAGGCGTTTCTGGCGCGACCGCAACACCTTCTCGCCGACCGCGTGGAGGTGGACGCCTCGCGCATCCCCTTCCAGGCGGAGATGGTCCCCATGATCGACCCCGCCTACGTGGAATCGGTGGAGATGGCGGCTCCCCGGGCGAAGGCGATCGGCCTGCTGCTGCGGACGCGGGCCGCGTCGCCCATGGTGGAGCGGGACTTCCCGCGACTGCAGGTCGGGGACGGGACGGTGCTCCTCGGGACGCGGGAGATCGCCGTCCGGACCTGGTTGGAGGTGGACGAGGCGGAGCCGGTCTTCCTCCGCGTGAAGGGAACGGGCCACGCCGTGTACCGGGACGACGCCTCCGGGCGGCGGATCACGCAGGAGGTGGTGGCGCTCCGGGCGTCCATCAGGCGCAGCGGTTCGGGGTACGTGTTCACGAGCAGCGTGGAGTGAGGAATGAGGTTCGTGCGGCGGGGTCGGACGGCGGGCGGCGTGGCGGGCGTGGCGGTGGTGCTGCTCGCCGCGGCGGGGGCGGCCGCCGACATCCTCTACCTGAAGAACGGCGGCCGGATCGAGGGGGTCGTCCGCGAGGAAGGCGACGTGTTCGTCGTGGAGAGCCTCTCGGGGACGGCGCGGGTCCGCCGGGGGGAGGTCTCGTACCGCCAGTCGATGCCGTACGTGACGGAGATCTACGCCGAGCGCAGGGCGCGGATCCGGCCCGGCGACGCCGAGGGGTTCTTCGCCCTCGCGCGCTTCTGCCGCGAGAACGGCCTCCGGAGGGAGGAGCAGGCCGCGCTCCGAAGCGTCGTGGAGATCTCGCCCGACCATGCGGAGGCGCGGGCGCTGCTGGGCGAGGTGAAGCACCGTGGGGAGTGGCTGCCGCGGGCGGCGGCGCGGACGGCGCGCCTCCGGGAGGCGGGCTTCCGCGAGGTGGGAGGGAAGTACCTGACGCCCGCCGGACTGTCCGCGCTGCTGGCGGTGGAGTCGGAGCGGGCGCGGGTGGCGGAGGAGGCCGGCCGCCGGCTCGCGGTTCGGGAGGAGGAAGCCCTGCGGCGGCGCCTCCTCGCCGAACAGATGAGGCGCGCGGAAGTGGAGCGGGAGGCGGCGGAGCGTGCGGCGGTCAGGGCCGAGGAGGCGGAGCGGGAGCGGGCGCGGCTCGAACGCGAGAACGCCGAGCTGCGGGAACTCGTGCGGGACCTCCTCGGCGAGGAGGACGAGGCCCGCCCGTGGCTCGTCGGCTGGGCGCTCCCGGCGGTCGTCGCGCCGGCGTGGCTGTGGTATCCCGCGAGCACGGCGTTCTGCCGTTACGCGCGGACCGGTCCGATCGTGACGTTCGGCTACGACGGTCGCCACCTGCGGGTGCGCGGCCTTCTGAGGTGACCCGTGGAGATCGTGTTCTGCGAGCGGTGCGACGCGTCGATCCCCCACGCCGACCTCGAGCGGGGCGACGCCCGGACGGTGGAGGGCCTGCTCCTGTGCGTGTCCTGCCGGGCGCGGGACGCGCGGCGGCGGCTGGCCGCCGCGCTCCTCCTCCCGCTGGCGGTCCTCGCCGCGGCGGCGCTGGGCGCCGCGGTCGCGGTGCTCGTGGTCGCGAAGCCCCTGCGGACCCTCCGGGACGACGTCGCCGAGCGCGCCGCGGCGGAGGCGGTGGCGAAGGGCGAGCGGGCGGACCTGTTCGGGGCCGTGGCGCGGATGACGGAAGGCGAGGAGGCGCTCGCCGCGGGGATCGCGGAGGCGGTGCGGCGGGCGGCGGCCGATGCCGACGCTCTGCGGACGGCCCTCGCGGCGGCCGAGGCGCGCCTGCTCGCCCTGGAGGACGAGACCGTCCGGGTGAAGGAGGCCTTGCGCGGGCTCATGGCGCCGGCGGCGCCGGCGGGCGAGGCGGCGCCCCCGCCCGCGCGGCCGGACGATCCGGAAGCCTGGCTCGGCCTGCTCGAGGACGCGGACCCCGGCGTGCGCCTCTCGGCGCTCGTGGCGCTCGAGGGCGAAGACGATCCGCGCGTGGCCGAGCGCTGCCTGGCGCTTCTCGGCGACCCCGACGGCGCGGTCCGGGCGCAGGCCGCGGCCATGCTCGGAAGCCGGCGGGATGAGCGCGCGGTGGGCGCGCTTCTCGACCTGCTCACCGAGCCCGACGCGGCGGTCCGGGCCTCGGCGCATCGTGCGCTCGCGGCCATCGCCGGGCAGAGCCTCGACTTCTACGACCCCGCGGATCCCGAGGAGGCGCGGGTGGCCGGCGCGGCGCGCGTGAGGGAGCTTCTCGGCGGGAAGTGAGCCGGGCGGCGCGGTCCGGCAGAATCTGCTACCGCGAAGCGGTCCGGGTAGACTCGCGCGCGGCGGCCGCATCGGGGCGGCCGCCAAGGGAGAATCGATGAAGATCCACGAGTATCAGGCCAAGGCCCTGCTGGCGAAGTACGGCGTGGCGGTGCCTGGAGGCGGCGCGGCGAAGACCGCCGCGGAGGCCGCCGCGGTGGCGGAGGGACTCACGCCCCCGATCGCGGTGAAGGCCCAGATCCATGCCGGGGGACGCGGCAAGGGGACGCTCGACGTCGAGTACCGGGGGAAACCCCTGCACGGCGTCGTCCTGTGCGACAGCCGCGAGGCGGCGGCCGAGGTCGCCGGCCTGATGCTGGGCCGCACGCTGGTCACGAAGCAGACGGGCCCGGAGGGCAAGCGCGTGGAGACCGTCCTCCTCGAGCAGGGGACGAAGATCCGCAGCGAGCTGTACCTCGGGATCGTGGTCGATCGGGCGGCGGGCGCGCCGGTGTTCATGGGGTGCGCCGAGGGCGGCACGTCCATCGAGGAGATCGCCGCGGAGCGCCCGGAGGCGATCCTGAAGGAGCGTCTGGACCCGCGGCGGGGCATCGAGGCCTTCGCCGCTCGCCGTCTGGCGGCGGGCCTCGGGCTGCGCGGCCCGCTGCTGGCGCCGGCGGCGAAGCTCATCGGAGCCCTGGGGCAGGCCTTCGTGGACCTCGACGCGTCGCTGGCCGAGATCAACCCGCTCGTGGTGACCGGGGACGGGGGCATCATGGCCCTCGACGCGAAGATCAACTTCGACGACAACGCCCTGTTCCGGCACGGCGAGGTGAAGGACCTCCGGGACCTCTCCGAGGAGCATCCCACCGAGGCGAGGGCCAAGGAGCACGACCTCTCCTACGTGTCGATGGACGGCACCATCGGGTGCATGGTGAACGGGGCCGGGCTCGCCATGGCCACGATGGACATCATCAAGCACGTGTCGGGCGGCCGGTGCGAGCCCGCGAACTTCCTCGACGTGGGAGGCGCGGCGGATGCGAAGCGGGTCTCGGAGGCCATGCGCATCATCCTCTCCGACCCGAAGGTGAAGACGATCCTCGTGAACATCTTCGGCGGCATCGTGCTCTGCGACGTCATCGCCGACGGCATCGTGGCCGCCACGCGCGAACTCGGCCTGACCGTGCCGCTCGTCGTGCGCCTGGAGGGCACCAACGTCGAGAAGGGCCGCGAGACGCTGCAGAAGTCCGGGCTGAACATCATCACCGCGAGCTCGATGGAGGACGCGGCGCGCAAGGCCGTCGCCGCGGCCGGGGAGACCCGCCGATGAGCATCCTCGTGAACAAGGACACCCGGGTCGTCGTGCAGGGGATCACCGGGGGCGCCGGGAAGCTGCACACCGGGCACATGCTGAAGTACGGCACCAAGGTGGTGGCGGGTGTGACGCCCGGCCGCGGGGGCGAGGAAGTGCTGGGCGTGCCCGTGTTCGACACGGTGTCGGAGGCCGTGGCGAGGACCGGCGCGAACTGCTCGCTGATCTTCGTTCCCGCCGCCTTCTGCCGGGATGCGGTCCTCGAGGCGGCGGATGCCGGCATCCCGCTCGTCGTCACCATCACGGAGGGGATCCCGACGCTGGACGTGGCCGACGTCATGCCGCGCCTGACGGCCCGGAAGGCGCGGATGATCGGGCCGAACTGCCCCGGCATCATCACGCCCGGAGAGGCGAAGATCGGGATCATGCCCGGCTACATCCACCGGCCGGGCCGGATCGGGATCCTGTCGCGCTCGGGGACGCTGACCTACGAGGCGGTGTGGCAGGTCACGAGCCTGGGCGAGGGCCAGTCCACCTGCATCGGTCTCGGCGGCGACCCCATCGTCGGGACGAGTTTCGTGGACGGGCTCCGCCTCTTCGAAGCCGATCCCGCGACCCATGGCGTCATCCTGATCGGCGAGATCGGCGGGACGGCGGAGGAGCAGGCGGCGGCGTTCATCAAGGAGCACATGAAGAAGCCCGTCGCCGCGTTCATCGCGGGGGTGACGGCGCCGCCGGGGAAGCGCATGGGGCACGCGGGCGCGATCATCGCGGGGGGCAAGGGCACGGCGAAGGAGAAGATGGCGGCCCTGCGGGACGCGGGCGCCCTCGTGGCCGAAAGCCCCGCGGAGATCGGCGTCACGATGATGAAGGCCCTCGCGCGTCGCTGAGCGCCCGCAGCACGCGGGCCACGACGGCGGAGGGAGCGATGCGCGCCATGCACGCCCGGGGCTCGCGGGCGAGAGCGCAGCGGCGCTTGCGGCAGGGGGCGCACGGCAGGCCGTCCCAGGCCCGCAGCGCCTGCCCGGCGAGGCCGTAGGCTCCGGTGCGCCGGGGGTCCTGCGGCCCGGCGAGCGCGACGACGGCGAGCCCCGCCGCGCGCGCCAGGTGGAGGGGCGCGGAATCCGCGCTCACGAGGACCCCGCCGGCCCGTGCGAGGCAGAAGAGATGGGCGAGCAGGCCGCGCAGGTCCGTGGTGCCCGCCCGGACGTGCGCGCCGGAGGCGGCGGCGATACGGCGGGCGCGCTCGGCGTGCCGCGGCCCGGAGAGGACGAGCACGGGGATCCCGGCCGAGCGGAGCGCCGCCGCGGCGGCGACGTATCCCTCGTCGGTCCACTCGCGGACGTCCTCGGCGGCGCCCACGGAGAAGGCGGCGGCCGGCCCGCCCAGGACGGCGAGATCCTGCTCGGCGGATGCGGCCTCCTCCGGAGTGCAGGAGAGCCCGTACTCCGCGCGCGGCAGGGGGTCGCCGACCGCCCGGCACAGCGCGAGGGTGCGGTCGACGGAGTGGGGGCCCTGGGCGGGGCGTGCGCGCCGGGCGGGCAGGAGCCCCGCGGGGGGTTCGCGCAGCTCGGACCGGGCGAGGGAGAGATACCGGCCGGCGCGGGCGGCGGCGGTGACGAGGGCGGACTTCGCGTTGCCCTGCAGGTCGATGGCGAGGTCGAACCGAAGCCGGCGGAGGGCCGCGAGGAAACGGAGCACGCGGAGCGGGCCGCCGTGGCGGGGGAACAGCAGGACGTCGTCGATCCACGGGTGCCCGCGAAGGAGGGGAGCGGCCTCCGCCTGCACCACCCAGGCGACCCGGGCGACGGGGTGCGCCCGGCGGATGCTCCTCGCCAGGGGAAGGCCGTGCACGACGTCTCCGATGGCGGAGAGCCGGACGATGACCGCGCGGTTCACCACGGCGGGAAGATAGCAGAGCCGCGGGTCGGGGCGTGCTATCGTCCCGCGCATGCCCGACGGCGACCGCAGAGGTGTCCTCTCCGACCGGATCCTGGCCGCCGCGATCGTCCTTCTCGGGCTGTGGATCGTCTTCGCGCCCGACGCCCTCGGGTGGAGGTTCCTGAGGGAGCGGGACCTCACGACCGCGGCCCTCCGGATCCTGACCGGCTTCCTCTTCCTGTTCCTGGGCGTGTCCTTCCTCGAGCGCATCCGGACGCGCAAGGCGCTCGGGAACGTGCACGAGGCCATGAACATGCTCGTGTACGGGCGCAACTACCGACGGGACCGGGAGGCGATCCGCATCCTCCTCTCCGCGCTGCGATCGTCGGATGCGACCGTGCGGGAGAAGGCCTGGATGAGCCTCAAGGAGCTGACGGGCCTCGACATGGCCCTGGACCCGGCCGTGTGGGACTCGTGGTGGGCGGCGAACGAGAACCGGTTCGCCCTGAAGAAGAAGCGTCCGACCGATGAGGCCTGAGTCGCGGCACCCCGGGGTTTGGCCACGCCGCGCGGCACCGGGCGGGCGCCGGCGGCGGGGAGGAGGACCGGCCGCCCCCGCCGCCCGCGGCGGGACCGGGGCGCGCCCGGCACGCCCCGCCTCCCGGGCGGCGAGCGGGGGCCGCGCCGGGCGGGTCCGGAACACCCCGCGGCACGGCGGAGTCGGTCAGGATGCCTCCCGGGTCTGAAGCCCGCGAAGGCCAGGTCCACGGGGGTCGAGATGTCCGATGAGATCACGTTGGGGGGGCGGAGGGCCCTGCGCGTCATCCAGACTCACACTTCGCGCGTCTTCCTCTTCGCCGACGAGGTGCTGAAGGTGAAGAAGGGCGTGCGGTTCTCCTTCCTCGACTACTCCACGGTCGAGGCCAGGCGCGCCATGTGCGAGAAGGAGTGCGCCCTGAACCGGCGGTTCGCGCCTCAGGTCTACCTCGGGACCGTGCCGCTGGGCCGGGCGCCCGACGGAAGCCTGACGCCGGTCGAGGAGGGCGCGGAGGCCGTCGAATGGGCGGTGCGGATGGGCCGCCTGCCGGAAGACGGCATCCTGTCGGACCGCCTCGCGCGGGGCGACGTGCGCCCGGCGGACATGGAGGCCCTCGCGGAGATCCTGGCGCGCTTCTACGCGAGTGCGGCGCGCGGTGGGGAGGTGGACCGTTTCGGGCTTTTGGCGCAGGTCCGGGAGAACACCGAGGAGAACTTCGCCACCACGGCGGACTTCCCGGAGGACCTGCTGCCGGACGCACTGCGGCGCTTCCTCGCCGCCGCGAACGCCCGCTTCCTCGCGGTTCGCCGCGCGCTGTTCGAGGAGCGGGTGCGGGCCGGCCGCATCGTGGATGGCCACGGGGATCTGAAGCCGGAGAACATCTTCCTGACCGCGCAGGGCCCGGTGGTCACGGACTGCATCGAGTTCAACGATCGGTTCCGGTACGGAGACGCGCTATCGGACGTCGCTTATCTGACGATGGGGCTGCTGGCGGCCGGGCGCCCGGACCTGAGGGCGGCATTTCTCGCCCGGTTCCGGGCCGTCGGTGAGCGGGACCTGCCGGAGGATCTCCTTCGATACTACGAAGTCTACCGGGCGGTCGTGAAGGGCAAGATCGAGGGCTATCGGGCGCGGCAGCAGGAGGTGCCCGAGGCGGAGCGGGAGCAGGCGCGCGGGATCGCCCGCGCGCACTTCGGTCTCGCCCGGGACATCGTGCTGGGCTTCCGGCCGGTGCGGGTGACGGTGTGGGGTGGCCCCGAAGCCTGGCGCCGGTCGGTGACCGCCGCCCTGGCCCGCGGGCTCGCGGGCTCGGACGCGGGACATGCCGTGACGGGGTCCGCGGAGAGCGGTGCCTCGACGGCGGGTTCCGTGGACCTCCGGTTCGGGGCGGAGGGGGTGGCCCGGCGGGTGACGGCGGCGGGAGAAGAGGATGCGAGGGAGACCGCCGGTCGCGCGGCGGTCGCGCTCGCGGATCTGGCGGGGGGCGCCTGATCGGGAGTGGAAAGGAAAAGGGGGACCCGCCGCCGAGGCGAGTCCCCCGAAGTTTCAGAGCCCGAAGCCGGCGCCCGACCACCGACGACCCGGGATCCGTCGACCCGGCCGGCGAGCCGGCGGGTGCGGAGAGCCGTGGAGGAGGGAGCCCGGGGACCGTTCGCGGCGGGCCGTTCGACATCCCTGTCGAAAGCACTGCATTGCAGCTTTCGCTGCGGTGAGGATAACGCCGCACACTTGTGTTCTTTTCCTTTCCAATGGACTCGTACTGCTCGGCACGCGCGGCGGCCAGGCCCCAGGCCCTGATCAAATTCCAAAGAACCGGTCATCCTGTCGCGAACGGGATGCCAGTCGTCGCGGTGGCGACCGGGCCCGGCGTAACCCGTTGGCGAGTTTGGAGATGTCGCGGGAGCCGGTAGCGGCAAATCGGGACCGGCGGCGGGGCATTTCCCACGCCGGAGGGGAGTTTTACTCGGCGGGAACGCGCAGGGCGACGGTGGTGCCCTCTCCGTCCCCCGAGCGGACCTCGATCCGCCCTCCGTGGGCCTCGACGATGCGCCGGGCGATGGGGAGTCCGAGGCCGGTGCCCCGGGGCCGCGTGGTGAAGAAGGGCTGGAAGATCTGGGCCAGGGTCTCGGGCGTCATGCCGGCGCCGCGGTCCTCGACCTCGATGACGACCTCGCGCCCCTGGCGGCGGGCGCGAAGGAAGATGCGTCGGTCGGCGCGGAGCGCCTGCGCGGCGTTCAGGAGGAGGTTGAGGAGGACCTGGACCATCTGCTGGGGGTCGAGACGGGCCGGCGGCAGGCCGGCCTCCACGTCGACCTCGCAACGGACGCCGTCGAACTCCGTGTTCGACCTCACCTGGGACAGGGCGGACTCGAAGAGGAGGCCGACGTCCGTCGGCGATCGCACGGGGTGGTACGGACGGGTGTAGGAGAGGAGCGACCGCACGGTTCGGTCGAGGCGCCGGATGTGGGACTGGATCTCGTCGAAGACCGCTCGCCGGGAGTCGCCGGGGGCGGTCGACTGGGCGAGCACCTGGATCGCGCCGGAGATGCCCGCCAGGGGGTTCTTGATCTCGTGGGCGACCTGCGCGGCGAGGCGCCCGACCTCCGCCAGGCGCTCGGCCTGGTTCAGCTGGTCCACGAGGCGCTGCCGCTCGCTGATGTCCCGCAGGATGGCCGACGCGCCGACGTATCGTCCGTGCACGTCGAAGAGGGCGGTTCGCGTGAGGCTGACCCGTATCTCGCGGCCGTCGCGGGCGAGGCGGGTGGTCTCGTAGTCGCGGAGAGAGCCCTGCTCCATGCACGTGCGGCGGATGTGGTCGACTTCGCCCGAGGTCAGAAGGACCGGGGGGACGAGGAAGGAGAAGTGGCGGCCTTCCGCCTCCCGTGCGCTGTACAGGAAGAGGTTCTCCGCCCCCCGGTTCCAGGTGCGGATGACGTCGTTCTCGTCGAGCGTGATGATGGCGTCGGCGGAGTCGCGGAGGATGCGCGCGAGGAATGCGGAGGAAGTGTAGGCCTGCTCCCACAGGCGGGTGATCGCCGGCTTCATCCGCTCGGTGAGGCTTCGCCCCTCCCGGAGGGCGACGACCTTCCGGGCGAGCCCCGGATACTGCGTGGCGGGGAGGACGTCGAACCGGCAGTCGGCATCGCCGCGGGCGCGGCAGGTGCGCTCGACGCAGAGGAGGTCGCGGCCCGTCGCCTCCGACGCGAAACCGGAGGCGAAGCCGGAGAGGACCCAGCAGGCGGTCCACTCCACGGGGCCGAGGAGGCGGAGGCTCTGGTCGGCCTCGAACGACGCTTCCCAGCGACCCGAGAGGCGTCGGAACTCGCCGTCGAAGTCGAGCGAATCGACGTGGACTTTCGCCATCCCCGACTGCGTGTGCAGGGCGGGCCCCACGAGGAGCACGTCGCGCGGAGTCCCCGCCGGCATGCGGGTGCGCACGGCGCGGGCCGCCTGGACGCCGTCCTGGAAGCCGAAACGGAAGAGGATCTCGTGGGCCATGATCGGCCCGAGGACCTCGTGGAGCTCCTGCCTCAACTGGCCGATCGAGACGGCGGACAGGAGGAGGAGCCGTTCCTCGCCGAAGAGGATGCGCCCCGGCTCGTTCGAGATGGTCAGCGGCTCGGGTTCGTGGCGTGAGGGCGAGCTCATGTGGGCGGCGCGTGCGCCTCTCCGGCTCCATGAGGGGCCCGGAGAGGGGCCTGGCCCGGAAGATAGCCCCCGGGCACGGCGGAGTCAGGGAAAACGGGAGGTGCGAGGGACCGGGAATCCCCTGTCCGGATGCCGCGCCGGACGATATCCTCCCCCTTCCGCCTTCGAGGACGCATGCACACTGGCAAGATCCTCATCGTCGAGGACGAGAAACTGATCCGGTGGTCGCTCACGGAGCGCCTCCGGCAGGACGGGTACGAGAGCCGGGAGTGCGAGAACGGCGCCTCGGCCCGGGCCGCCCTGCGGGAGGGGCACTTCGACCTCGCCGTCCTCGACTACCGCCTGCCGGACATCGACGGGCTCACTCTCCTGAAGGAGTTCCGCGAGCAGTTCGCGGACATGCCCGTCATCCTCGTCACCGCCTTCTCGTCCGTCGAGGGGGCCGTGCGCGCCATGAAACTCGGCGCGTTCGACTACATCCACAAGCCCTTCGACATCGACGAACTCATGCTGGTCGTCGAGAAGGCGCTCGAGAACACCCGGCTCCGCCGGGAACTGGGCTGGCTCAAGGAGAGCCAGGCACGCCAGTTCGGGGACACGCGCATCATCGGCGTGAGCCCGCGGATGCGGGAGGTGTTCCACGTGATCGAGCGGGTGGCCGCCACCGACGCCACCACCGTCCTCCTCCGGGGAGAATCGGGCACCGGCAAGGGCCTGGTGGCGAAGGCCATCCACCAGAGTTCGCGCCGCCGGGACCGGCCGTTCATGACCGTGACGTGCACGGCGCTGCAGGAGACCCTGCTCGAGTCGGAGCTGATGGGACACGAGAAGGGGGCCTTCACCGACGCGAAGGACCAGAAGAAGGGCCTGTTCGAGCTGGCGGACGGGGGAACGATCTTCCTCGACGAGATCGGGGACATCCCCCCGTCGCTCCAGGCGAAACTCCTGCACGTCCTGGAGGACAAGACGTTCAAGAGGGTGGGCGGGGTCCGCGACATCACCGTCGACGTGCGGATCATCGCCGCCACGAACAAGGACCTGGAGAAGGCGGTCGCGTCGGGGCACTTCCGGGAGGACCTGTACTACCGGCTGAAGATCATCCCCATCGAGCTGCCCCCGCTCCGCGAGCGCTCGGGGGACATCCCCCTGCTGGTCCAGGTGTTCATCGACCACTTCAACCGCGAGCTGGGGAAGGGCGTTCCGGGCATCACCGCCCGGGCGCTCTCGCTGCTCGAGGAGCACCACTGGCCGGGCAACGTCCGCGAACTGCGGAACATCGTGGAGCGGGCGATCCTCCTGGGCGCCGGGGACATGCTCGACGTCGCGGACCTGCCCGGGGAGATCCGCGACCGCGCGGTGCGGGAAGGCCGCCGCGACCGCCCCGTCTTCGAGCTCCCCCCGGGCGGCGTGGTCCTCGAGGATCTCGAGCGGGACCTGGTCCGCCAGGCGCTGGAGCGGGCCGGGGGGAACCAGACCCGGGCGGCGCGCCTGCTGGGCCTCAACCGGGACCAGATCCGCTACCGGGTCGAGAAGTTCGACCTGCGCACGGAGCCCCGACGCGAGTGAGGCGGCGAAAACCGTGCGAGGGGCGGGGGGCGCGGTCTAGATTGACGCGACCATGCAGCACCGCATCCAGCTTCAGCGGATCCTCGTCCCCACGGACTTCTCGGAGAACGCGGAGCAGGCCTTCCTCCACGCGGCGACCATCGCGCGATGGTCCGGAGCGGAGCTCCTGGTCCTGCACATCGTCGAGAAGTTCATGGACCACTCCCTCGTCTACTCGGACGTGTGGCCGTTCCAGAAGCCCGTGCGCCAGTACTACCGGGAACTCGAGGAGCGCACGGGCGAGCGGCTGACGGAGGAGGTCCGGAAGAGCGTGGGCGAGGGAGTCCGGTTCCGCGTCCACGTGGCCACCGGCTCCCCGGCGCCGGAGATACTGGCGGTGGCGGAGCGGGAATCCGTGGATCTGATCGTGATCGCCACCCACGGGCGGGGGGGCATCGCCCAGGCCCTGCTCGGTTCGACGACGGACCGTGTGCTGAGGAAGGCGCGGTGCCCCGTGCTCGTCATCCGCAGCGGCTCGCCGGGCTTCATCCACGTCGCCGAGGAATAGGCGGGTGGCGTGGTGCTTGCCGCGGGCGCCGCGGCGCCCTATGCTGCCCGGAATGAGCGGCCTCCGACTCCGGCGCATCCTCGTCCCGACGGACTACAGCCCTCACTCGCGGAAGGCGTTCCTCTACGCTGCCGAACTGGCGAGGGTGTTCTCGTCGAAGATCATGGTGCTTCACGTCATCGACGCCCGGGTGGCGGACAACGTCTACCACATCCACCAGCTGCCGCCGACCGAGGCGCGCGCGCAGATGCGCCGGAAGGCGGAGGCGGCCATGGGGAAGGTCCTCGCGGAGAAGGCGGCCCAGGACCTGCCGGTGGAAGCGTTGTACGCGGAAGGCATTCCGACGGTGGAGATCACGCGCGTGGCCGGGGAAGTGTCGGCCGACCTCATCGTGATGGGGACCCACGGCGCGACGGGGCTGGTGCAGATCCTCTACGGCAGCACGGCGGACGGGGTCGTCCGCACGGCGCCGTGCCCCGTCCTGACCGTCAACCCGTGACGTGGCGGCTCCGGGGAGGAAGGAGGGGATGGTGGAGCAGAGCGCCGGGGGGCCCGCGGGGCGCGGGCTGTCGGAGATCCTCGCCCCGATCGCCGCGGACCTGCGGGCGGTCGACGAGGAGATCGACGAGGTCCTGAAGCCGTCGTCGGCGAAAGTGCGCCCCCTCGTGGAGCACATCGCCCGCTTCCGCGGGAAGATGCTGCGGCCCGCCGTGGCGATCCTGTCGGCCCGCTGCTTCGCGCCCGTGCGCCGGGCCCACCACCAGGTGGCGGCGATCGTGGAGATGATCCACCTCGCCACTCTCGTCCACGACGATGTTCTGGATGCCGCGGAGCGCCGGCGGGGACTCGCGACGGCGAACGCGTCGTTCGGCAACGAGGCGGCGGTCCTCCTCGGCGACTTCGTGTTCTCCACGGCGTTCTCGCTGTCGGCTGCACTCGAGGACCGGCTTGCGTCGCGCTACCTCTCCTTCATCGCGGGCATCGTGTGCCAGGGCGAGATACTCCAGATCCTCGCGAGCGGGAACCTCGACCTCTCGGAGGAGGACTACCTCGAGCAGATCGAGAAGAAGACGGCCTTCCTCTTCGCCGCCGCGGCGCGCGTCGGGGCCGAGTACGCGGGGGCACCCTCGGCGACCGCGGAGGCCCTCTCCGTCTACGGGCTGTCCCTGGGAACCGCGTTCCAGATCATCGACGACTGCCTCGACTTCGAAGGGGAGGAAGCGAGCGTCGGCAAGACCCTCGGCACGGATGCGCGACAGGGGAAGGCGACCCTCCCCGTGATCCACTTCCTGCGGGAGGCGCCCGCGGACCGGGTCCGGCGCCTCCGCGCGATCGTGGCCGGGGGCGAGGGCGAGGAGCGCCGCGGGGAGATCCGCGACCTTCTCGCCGAAGCGGGGTCCCTCGAGTATGCGCACGCCGCGGCCGCGCGGCACGCCGGAAGGGCGGAGGCCGCCCTGGCCGCGGTGCCGGAGGGCGAGTGGCGCGACGCGCTCGCGGCCCTCGCGGCCTACTCGGTGCGCAGGAGCCGCTGAGTTCCGCGAGCGGGCGTCAGGCCAGGGCGCGCTCGGCGAGCTCCAGGACGTTCCGCATGAGCATGGCGATCGTCATGGGGCCGACGCCGCCGGGCACGGGCGTGATGGCCGCGGCCCGGGGCAGGATGGCGTCGTAGTCCAGATCGCCGACGAGGCGGCCGTCGTCGAGCCGGTTGATGCCCACGTCGACCGCGATGACTCCGTCGCGGACCATGTCGCCGGTGATCATCTTCGGCCGTCCCATGGCCGAGACGATCAGGTGCGCGCGGCGGAGGTGGCCCGGCAGATCGCGGGTCCGGGAGTGGCAGACCGTCACCGTGGCGTGGCGCTCCGTGAGGAGGGCGGCCATCGGCTTGCCGACGATGTTGGAGCGGCCGAGCACGACCGCGTCGAGCCCCTTCACGTCGATGCCGTACCGGTCGAGGATGGTCACGACGCCGAGGGGGGTGCAGGCCACCGGGGCGGGAAGGCCGATGTGCAGGCGACCCACGTTGACCGGGTGGAACCCGTCCGCGTCCTTGGCGGGCGAGATCGCGTCGATGACCTTCTGCTCGTCGATCGCGTCGGGCAGCGGGAGCTGCACGAGGATGCCGTGCACGCTGTCGTCGTGATTGAGGCGGTCGATCAGGGCGAGCAGGTCCGCTTCCGACGTCTCGGCGGGGAGCCGGTGGAGGACGTCGTGCATGCCGCACTTCTCGGCGGCCTTCGCCTTGTTGCGCGTGTAGATGACGCTCGGGGCGTGTTCTCCCACGAGCACCACCGAGAGGCCGGGTGCGCGTCCGGTGCGAGCGCGGAGGGCGGCGACTCGCGCCGCGACCTCTTCGCGGATCGTCTCCGCGGTCTTCTTGCCGTCCAGGATCGTAGCCATGGTTCAGACTCCTTCGGGTTTGGCGAGGTGGAAACCCTCGAGGAACAGATCGGAGAGCCCGCTGGTGAAGAACGTGCCCACGGCGTCCCGCGGGAGAGTGGCGAGAGGCTTGCCGGGCACGTTGAGTGACGTGTTGAGGAGAACCGGGTGGCCGGTGCGGCGCTCGACCTCGCGGAGGAGGCGCAACAGGCTGCCCGGCGCGTCCTCCGCGACGGATTGCACCCGGGCGGAGCCGTCGGTGTGCAGCACCGGGGCCAGCGCGGCCACGGCTTCCGGACGAGCGCGGCGGTGGGAGGACATGTGGGGGTCGGGGCGGGAGTCGGCGAAGTACCGGCCGAGGTCCTTCTCGGGGATCGCGACGCCGAACGGGTGGTAGCGGGCGCGCGGCTTCACCGCCTCCACGAGGCGTTCCTTGGCGCGGGGGTTGCCCGGATCGACGAAGATCGAGCGGTGGCCGAGAGCGCGGGGCCCGAACTCGGCGCGGCCCTCGAACCAGCCCACGAGGCGGCCGCGCCCGAGGGCGTCGGCGGCGGCGGCAACCGGATCGGCCGCGCGCTCGGCGCGCAGCCCGTTGCGGGAGAGCTCGGCGTGGATCTCCGCGGGCGTGAACCCGGGGCCGAGCGCGCTGCCGGGCATCTCGCGCACGCGGTCGCCCTCGAGCGCGGCGACGTGCAGGGCCGCGCCGAGCGCGGTGCCCTCGTCGCCGGGAGCGAACCCGGTGTGGACGCGCTCGAACGGTCCGTCGGCGCGGAGGCGCCCCACGAGGACCCAGTTCTGCGCGGCACCGCCGGAGAGGCACAGGTTGCGGAGGCCGGTGCGGTCCGCGAGATGCCTCGCCATGTGCAGCACGGCGTCCTCGATGGCGCGCTGCAGGCTGGCGGCGATGTCGGCGTGGCGCTCGCTCACCGGCGCGCCGGGTTCGCGGGGGGGGCCCAGTTCGTCGGTGAAGCGCTCGGAGAGGAAGGCCCGTCCCTCGAACGTGTCGAAGTACTCGGGATTCAGCGAGTAGGCCCCCTCCGGCGTCGTGCGGATGATGCGGCGGAAGTTCTCCAGGTACCGGGGCTCCCCGAGAGAGGAGATGCTCATGATGCGGAACTCGTCGTCCTCCTCGCGGAAGCCGAGGAAGTCGGCGACGGCGGCCGCGAGGAGACCGAGGGAGTTCGGCATCTCGGCGACGGAGAAGATCTCGATGCGCCCGCCGCGACCGGCGCCGAGGCTCGACGCGCTGACCTCGCCTCGACCGTCGATCGTGAGCAGGGCCGCCTCGTCGAACGGGGAGAGGTAGAAGGACTCCGCCAGGTGGCAGAGGTGGTGACGTACGATGCGGACGCGGTCGGCGCGGTCGCCCCGGAGGCGCTCGATCTCGGCGAGGTAGCCCACGGCGGCGTGCATCTCGTCGTGGAAGATGTGGAAGGTCTTGAACCGCCCGCTGCTCAGGAACCCCTGCCCGTACCATTCCTCCAGACGATCGCGCAGGGTGAGCCAGGGGTTGTTGGCCACGGCCACGCGATCGACCTCCTCGAGACGGAGGCCCGCCGCCTTGAGGCAGAAGTCGACGGAGTGCCGGGGGAAGCCGCCCTCGTGCTTCACCCGCGTGAAGCGCTCCTCGCTGACCGCGGCGACGAGTCGGCCGTCGACGAGGATCGAAGCTCCGCTGTCGCGGTAGCCCTGGCCTCCGATGCCGAGGATCTTCATGGGGCTCTCTTCTCCCGCACGGAGCGGACCAGCAGACGGACGAGGGTGGGGCCGGGGGCGGCGGACGGGGACAGGTCCTCGCGGACCCCGGCGGGATCCGGGGCCATCGCGGGCGCGTCGTGGGCCGCCAGGAGGATGCGCGACAGGCGCGCGATGGCGCGCGCGGTGCGGTCGTCGCGGCCGTCCGCGAAATAGGCGAGCGGCGCCCGGCGCCGGGCCGCGAGGGCCGCGCACTCGAGCAGAGGGAGCCCTCCGCCGAGGACCAGCACGGCCGCGGGTTCGAATCGGGCCAGCGTCCCTTCGAGGAGGACGGACGGAACCTCCCCTTCGGCCGGCACCGGAACGAGGCGGTACTCGAACCCGACGTCGAGGAACCGAAGGCGGAAGTCGAGGCCGCGGTTGAAGGAGTCGGCGGCGCCGGCGAAGTCGCGTGCGAGGTGATCGGCGCCTGGTGATTCGTGGAGGATGACGACCCGCATTCAGGGGTTTCGTTGTACGTTTTCGCGGGGCGTTTGTCCACGTCTCCGAACAGCCGCGGGGACGGCACGGCCGCGCCGCCGAAAACCGCACGAGCGGCGCGACGGCGGTAATAGAATCGCGCCATGGAAGAGCCGAGGGTCGGGAAAGTGCTCCTCAGCGCCGAGGCGATCGGTACGCGTGTCCGCGAAATGGCCGCCGACATCGCTCGCGCCTACGAAGGGCGCGAGATCGTCGCGGTCGGGGTCCTGACGGGGGCGTTCGTGTTCCTGGCCGACCTCGTGCGGCACCTCCCGAACCAGGTGCGCTTCACGTTCCTCAAGGCGAGTTCCTACGGCGAGGGCACACGGCCGGGGGAGCTGAGTGTGACGCTGGTCGGGGAGACGGCCCTCGCGGGGAAGGACGTCCTGGTCGTGGAGGACATCCTCGATACGGGGCGGACTCTCGTGCGCATACTCGACATCCTGCGGCAGAGCCATCCGCGGACGCTGCGCACGGCCGTCCTGCTCGACAAGAAGGCGAGGCGGGAGGTGGACATCAGCGCGGACTTCACGGGGTTTTCTGTGCCGGACGAGTTCCTGGTGGGCTATGGGCTCGACCACGCGCAGACCTACCGGAACCTGCCCTTCGTGGCCGTCCTGAACGAGGCCTGACAGGCGGTGAACACCCTCCTCAGGAGCCACGCCGGGACGAGGCGGGAGCAGCACGAGGGGCGGGGCGGCGGTGGCCCCGCGGAGTCGGTCAGGTCCGACGAGCGAAGCCGCGACGCGACGTGCACCGCACCCGGCCCGCGGGTCTGCCGGGCCCGGGGCGCAGGGCGGGTCCGGTGTCCCCGTGACCCGCAGTCGCACCGGGGCCGGCGACGGGGCCGCGCGGGAGTCCTTCACAGAGTCTAGGGAGACGAAGAGCGCCGATGGGAATCGCGTCCCGCGATTGGATCGAGACCGGCAGCGCGGACCGGCGGCGCATGACCGCGGTGAAGGCGCTGGTCATCGCGAACGTGTCCGTGTACCTGCTCCAGGTACTGGTGTTCCGCGATCCCCGCGGGTTCTACCCGACCCGGGACGGGCTGGGGCTGCGACCGCAGGACGTGCTCGACCGGTTCCACCTGTGGCAGCTGGTCACCTCCCTGTTCCTGCACGACCCGCGTTCCCCGCTGCACCTCGTCTTCAACATGTACGTCCTGTGGGCGTTCGGCCCGCGGGTCGAGGACGAACTGGGGCGGCGAGGTTTCACGCTCTTCTTCTTCGCGACGGGGGTCGCGGCCTCGCTGTGCTACGTGGGACTGGGGCCCCTGACGGGGCTGACGAACGTGGCGGTGGGGTCGTCGGGCGCGATCTACGGCGTCCTGCTGTACTTCACGCTCCTGTCGCCGGAGACCACGGTCCTCTTCCTGTTCTTCCTGCCGATGAAGATGAAGTGGGCGGCGGTCATCTTCGTGGCCCTGGACCTCACGCTGTTCATCTCCGGCGGGGCCACGGGGATCGCGCACACCGCGCATTTGGGCGGGGCCGCGGCGGGATTCGCATGGTTTCGTTGGGCGAATCGGTCGCGCCGGCCGGAGCGGCGGGGGCCCGCGGCCCGGACCACGGCGCATCGCGAACCGCCGTCGGGCGGCCTGCGGCCCGAGGAAGACGCGCTGCTCGACAAGGTGCACCGGGAGGGACTCGCATCCCTCACCGAGGCGGAGAAGGAGACGCTGCGCGAGGCCGGCCGGCGCCTGCGGTCGGACGAACCGCCGCCCTGAGCGGGGTGACGGTCAGGGTGGCGTGGCGCGGGGGACGAGGACGATCTCGACGTTCAGGGCCTGCTCGCCCTGCGGGAAGACGTCCACGGTCCCCGGCTCGAAGCCGGGCAGGAGGGCCTCGAAGCGGAAGGTCCGCTCGTACCGCGGCAACTCCCGTGACTCCACGTGGGGCCAGGGCAGGAACCGGCGTCGTTCGTAGACCTGGACGAGGGCGGGATACCGGAGCGGCACGACGAGGGGAGCCCGGGCGAGGTAGGTGCCGTTCACGCTGACCTCGGCGCCCTCCGGGATGGTGCGGAGGGTCACCTCGGTCGTCGCCTTCCCGGGCGGGCGCTCGTTCACGAGGTGCCACCTGCCGGTGCATGCCGCGAGAAGAAGCGGCAGGAGCGGCAGCACCGACGTCATGGCCCGGCTCACCGCGGCGGTCTCAGTTCGCCCGGCGGCCGAGGATGCGGTCGCGGACGGCGGCATCCGTGAGTTCGGGCGCGCTGGCCGCGGCGATGGCCGTGATTGCGGCGATGTTGACGATCTGCTCCACCGTCGACCAGTGGTTGACGACGGAAACCGGCTTTCGCATGCCCATGATGATCGGGCCGATGATCTCGGCCTTCGCCAGGCGCTCCATGAGCTTGTAGGCGATGTTCGCCGAGTCGAGGCACGGGAACACGAGGACGTTGGCGTCGCCCTTGATGGCCGAGGTGGGGAAGGACTTCTCCACCATCTCCGGGTTGAGGGCGGCGTCCGCCTGGATCTCGCCGTCGATGATGAGCGTGGGATCCATCGACTTGGCGAGCTCCGTCGCGGCCCGGACCTTGTCGGACAGCGGGTGCTTCGTCGATCCGAAGGAGGAGAACGAGAGCATCGCGATCTTCGGCGTGATGTCGAAGTAGCTCTTCACGGTGCGCCCGGCCAGGACGGCGATCTCGGCGAGGTCCTCGGCCGTCGGATCGATGTTCACCGTCGCATCCGCGAAGAACAGCACGCGCTCGGGCTGGACGATGACGTACAGGCCGGACACCTTCTTGACGCCGGTCTTGAGGTTCAGGACGCGCAGGGAAGGCCGCAGAGTCTCCGCGTAGGAGCGGTTCACGCCGCACACGAGCCCGTCGGCCTCGCCATCGTGTACCGTCATGACGGCGCGCATGAGCGGCTGGCGGATCTGCTCACGAGCCTCGTGCGGAAGGAGGCCCTTGCGCGCCCGCAGGGAGTACAACTGGTCGGCGTAGCGATCGCTGTCGACCGCGGGATCGACGAAGTCCGCGCCGTCGATGTCGACGCCCGCCCGGGTGGCGATGGCCTGGATGCGATGGGGGTCACCGACGAGGACGGGCCGGGCGATCTTCTCGTCGAGGAGGATCTGGGATGCGCGGAGGATGTTCTCGTCCTCCGCCTCCGGGAAGGCGATGCGCTTGACGTCGGCGCGCGCCTTGCGGACCACGATCCGCATGAGGTTCCGCGACGGGCCGAGGATGCGCTCGAGGCCCTCGCGGTAGGCGTCCCAGTCGGTGATGGGACGACGGGCGACGCCGGTCTCGACGGCCGCCCGCGCCACCGCCGGCGCTTCCCACGTGAGGACGCGGGGGTCGAGCGGCTTCGGGATGATGTACTCGGGGCCGAAACGGATCTCGCTGCCGCCGTAGGCCTTGCGGACGGCGTCCGGGACGTCCTGCTTGGCGAGCTCCGCGAGGGCGTAGGAGGCGGCGAGCTTCATCTCGTTGTTGATGGCGCGGGCGCGGACGTCGAGCGCGCCGCGGAAGATGAAGGGGAACCCGAGAACGTTGTTGACCTGGTTGGGATAGTCCGACCGCCCCGTGGCGACGATGGCGTCGGGTCGGGCCTCCTTCGCATCGTAGTACGCGATCTCGGGGTCGGGATTGGCCATCGCGAACACGATGGGGCGGTCCGCCATCTTCTTCACGTGGTCCTTCGTGAGGAGGTTCGCGACGGACAGACCGACGAAGACGTCCGCACCCTTGATGGCATCATCGATGGTGCGCGCTCTCGTATCGACGGCCCAGTGCTCCTTCCAGGCGTTCATGTTCTCGGACCGGCCCTCGTAGATGACGCCGGTCCGGTCGACCATCATCACGTTCTCCTTCGTCACGCCCACGCGGACGAAGTGCTCGGCACAGGCCACCGTGGCGGCGCCGGCGCCGCTGAAGACCACTTTCACCTTGGCGATGTCCTTCTTGACGAGCTCGATCGCATTCAGCAGCCCCGCCGCGGAGATGATGGCGGTGCCGTGCTGGTCGTCGTGGAAGACCGGGATGTCGAGTGCCTCCTTGAGCCGCTGCTCGATCGTGAAGCACTCCGGGGCCTTGATGTCCTCGAGGTTGATGCCGCCGAAAGTCGGGGAGATCAGCGTCACGCACTTGACGAACTCGTCGATGTCCAGCGTGTTGACCTCGATGTCGAAGACATCGACGTCGGCGAACCGCTTGAACAGGACGCCCTTGCCTTCCATGACCGGTTTTCCGGCCAGCGGGCCGATGTTCCCGAGGCCGAGGACGGCGGTACCGTTGGTGATGACGGCCACGAGGTTCCCCTTGGACGTATAGGCGAAAGCGTCGTCGGGGTTCTTCTCGATGTGGAGGCAGGGGACCGCGACGCCGGGGGTGTAGGCGAGGGACAGGTCGCGCTGCGTGTAGCAAGGCTTCGTAGGGACGACCTCGATCTTCCCCGGCCGACCGCGGGCGTGGTAATCGAGGGCATCCTGCTCGCGAAGGTTGCGCACCATGGTGGCTTGCCGGGCCCCTTCGGACCCGTCCTCCCGGACCGTCTGGACATGTGGTTCGGACGCTGAGCATGGGATACCATTCGGGGACGGCCGGGGGGCGTGAAATCCGGGGACTTGCCGCTCGGGTTCGAGACCCCGTCGGGAGGTGCGGCGCCATGCCGATCTACGAGTTCGCGTGCGACCGTTGCCGCAAGGTGGTCCAGTTCTTCTTCCGCGTGCCCGGGGACCGGGTTCCGGAGACGTGCCCGCGCTGCGGGGGGCGCGGCCTGCGACGCGTTCTCTCGGGGTTCGCCGTGGGCCGGGGCGGACGCGGGACCCCGGAGAAGAGCGAGGGCGGCGCCGGCGCGCCTTCCGGCCTCGACGAGGATCGCCTGGAACGGGCCATGGGGCGTCTGGAAGGCGAGCTCGATTCCGTCGACGAGGAGGACCCGCGACAGATGGGGAGGGTCCTGCGACGGTTGATGGAGGAGGCCGGAACGGACCTCGGACCGGAGGTCGACACCGCGATCCGCCGTCTGGAGGCGGGAGAAGATCCGGAGAAGATCGACGAGGACCTGGGCGGCGGTGGAGGTGAGTACGAGAAGGACGAGACACTATACGAGGAGTGACCACCATACCGCGATCGAGGAATATTTACATTCACTGCCGGAGTGCAATTCCTGTATTCTCGAAGTGTGTGTCACGGTGCGGTAGCGGCGAAGTGTGCAAGGAGGCCTCCGATGAGTGTTGACAACATCAAGTCGTTCGTCCTGGCGGAGAAGGCGAAACTGGAGCGCGATGTCGATGCGCTGACGAAGCGTATCGCGGCGCTGGATCTCGTGCTCACGACGCTCGCCGGGGGAGCGCCGCAGGCGACGGGCAAGCCCGCGAAGAAGCCCGGCCGCCGTCCGGCGGCGGCTCGTCGCGGCCGGCCGCGCGCGAAGTTGCTGACGGTGCGCGAGGGCATCATCCAGGCCGTCGGCGCGGCGAAGAAGCCTCTGCCCGTGAAGGACATCATTGCGGGCGCGCGGGCGTTGAGCGGCGGTGCGGTCGCCAGTATCCGCACGCAGATCAACATCCTGACGAAGGAAGGCGCCCTCCGGCAGCTCCCGTACGAGGGCCGCGGCTTCGCCTACGCGACCGGTGGCGGACGGAAGGCGAAGAAGGTCGTCCGGAAGGCGCGGCGCCGCAAGGCGGCGGCGAAGCCGGCGCCGGCCCCGGCCCCGGTCCCCGAGGCCCCGCCCGCGTAGTCTGATCGGCGCAGTTCGATGCCGGGTCGCGCTCGGGAACGCACCGCCATGCGGTGCGGGAGGCCCCGATGCGATCCGGCATCGTCGTCTTCCCGCTTCCCGCGCCGGTGGCGCGACCGCTCCGCTACCCCCGGGAGGTCGTCGGTTCAACGGGCGCGCATGGCGAAGGGCGCGGCGGCCGCGACGGGCCGCGCGGAGGCGGATGGTGGGCCGTGTTGGAGTTGAACCGACTCGCCGCGCCGCCTGCGGCGGCCCGCCGAGTCGGGCGGCTCCGTCCTGAGGGGGCTATCGCCCCCTCCGCTCCCGCGGCCGCGCCGGCGGCGCGACCGCTCCGCTACCCCCGGGAGGTCGTCGGTTCAACGGGCGCGCATGGCGAAGGGCGCGGCGTCCGCGACGGGCCGCGCGGAGGCGGATGGTGGGCCGTGTTGGAGTTGAACCAACGACCTCCAGAATGTCGGTCTGGCGCTCTAGCCACCTGAGCTAACGGCCCATGGAGGTGGAGAGGCTAGGTCAGGGGGAGCGAGAGCCCAAGAAATATTGCGGAAGACCGGGAATCCTCGCGCGGACCGCGGGACGTGCGGGTTGAATCGGGCGTCCGCGCCGAGTGGGGCGCCACCCTCGGCGGGGACGTGCGTCCGGAAACGGGAGCCACCCATGTCGAAAGCGTCTCTGACCCTCGTGATCCTGTTCGCCGCCGCCCTGGCGGGGTTGTTCTACTGGACGTTCACGCTGAGCCAGCGGCAGGATGCCGCGGGGCTGCCGGGCGGGGGAAACCGGGTGTCCGGCGCTCCCGACGACAGCGGAGTCCGCCTCGAGGAGATGGAGCGGAAAGTGCGCAGCCTCGGCATGGCGCAGCAGAGCGTGGAGATCGAATCCGCCAAACTGAAGGAGCGGATGGAGGTCCTGGAGAAGGCCGATGTCGAGCGCGATCTGCGGATCGCCGCACTCGCCCGCGGCGAAGCGCTGCCGGAATCGGCCTCCCCGGCTACGGAGACGGTGCTGCGGACGGCCATCGAGCAGGTCCTGGACCAGCGCGCGGCCGAAGAGCGGCGCCAGCGGGTGGAGCGGATGGCGCGGGGGATGACGCGTTTCATGCTGGCGGACATCCAGGCGACCGACGCGCAGAAGGAGGAGTTCGTGCGGATCGTCGCCGTCTATCTGGAGGGGCGCGAGCGCTTGCGCGAGCGGATGCCGGACGAGGTCGACAACACCGCCCGCGACGCCGAACTCGCCCTTCTCGAGGAGAAGCGGGACGAGGAACTCCTGGCCGTGTTCGGGGCGAACGACTTCACCAAGATGAAGGAGCGTCTCTCGAGGGGGCCCGGCCTGCGCCCGCGCGGCGAGCGGCGTGCGGACCCGCGGGAGTTCCCGCCCGGGCGCCCCTCTCCGACCGGCGGTTCCGAGGGCCGCTGACCGGCCGCATTCTCTCTCCGCGGGCGGTGCCGTCTGGGAAGATCAGCGGTTCCACACGCCGCCATCCGGAGGTCGACGATGCCCGCCGTCTCGCAGCGCGCCCGGGAGATGCCCCCGTCTCCGATCCGCAAGCTGGTTCCCCATGCCGAGGCCGCCCGCGCGCGGGGGGTCAGGGTATACAACCTCAACATCGGCCAGCCGGACATCGAGAGCCCGCGCGAGTTCCTCGACGCGTACCGCCAGCATGAGCTGAAGATCCTGCCCTACGGGCACTCGGCGGGGCTCTGGGAGTACCGGGAGGAGCTCGTCAAGTACTACGCGCGCCACGGGGTCTCCGTGCGCAGTTCGGAGATCGTCGTCACGACCGGCGGCAGCGAGGCGATCCTCTTCGCGCTGGGCCTCGTGGGTGACGCGGGCGACGAGGTCATCGTGCCCGAGCCGTTCTACACGAACTACAACGGGTTCGCCGTGCAGGCGGGGATCCGCCTGGTGCCGGTGACGCGCAGGATCGAGGACGGCTTTGCGCTGCCGCCGCGGTCGGAGTTCGAGAAGAGGATCGGCCCGAAGACGCGGGCCATTCTCGTGAGCAACCCGTGCAACCCCACCGGGCGCGTCCTCAGCGCCGGGGAGATGAACCTCCTCCGCGACCTGGTGGTGGAGCACGACCTGTTCCTCCTCGCGGACGAGGTCTACCGCGAGTTCGTCTTCGACGGCGCGAAGGCGATCTCCTCGCTCTGCATGCCGGCGCTGTCGGAGCGGGCGATCATGCTGGACAGCATCTCGAAGCGCTACAGCGTGTGCGGCGCGCGTGTGGGATGCATCGTCACCCACAACCAGCAGTTCCTCGACGCCGCGCTTCGGCTGGGGCAGGCGCGCCTGTGTCCGCCGACGATGGAGCAGCACGCGGCGGCGCGGGCGATCCACGCGCCGCCGGAGTACCTCGCGGGCGTCGTGGAGGAGTACCGTCGCCGGCGCGATGCGATCTTCGAGGAGATCCCCCGCATCCCGGGGGCATTCGCCACGCCCCCCGCCGGCGCGTTCTACGCGATGGTCCGTCTGCCGATCGCCGACGCCGACGACTTCTGCCGCTGGCTCCTCTCCGACTTCTCGTTCGAGAAGGAGACGGTCATGCTCGCCCCGGGCGCGGGCTTCTACGCTACGGCGGGACTGGGCCGGGACGAGGTTCGCCTGGCCTACGTGCTGAACGTGGAGGCGCTCCGGCGGGCGATGGTCCTCTTGCGCAGGGGCCTCGAGGCCTATCCCGGCCGCAAGTAGCCGCGGTGCGCGTGGCCGCGCCCCGGCGACGGCCGGGTTCGCGGTCGGCGGGTCCGACCCGATCCCCTCCCGCGGAGGGGGCCTCGGCCCGGGTTGGGCTCAAGTCCACCGCCTCCGGTGGCGGATAAGTCCTGTGACACGTCGCGGGTCCACCGCGACGTCACCGAGGACGGTCCATGCAGATGACGCGCCGGGAGATCGACGGCGTCGTGATCCTCTCCTTCGCCGACGACGTCGAGCTGGAGGGTGATGGCAGCCGCCATTTCCGCGAGAAGGTCCGCGGGGCGCTGACGAGCGAGGCCCCGAGTCTGTGCCTCGACCTGGGGCGCGTGACGTTCATCGATTCCTCCGGGCTCGGCGCGCTCGTGGGTGCTCTCAAGAGCCTCCGGGAGCGGGGCGGCCACCTGTGCCTGGCCAACGTGCCCCCGCACGTCCGTGAAGTGCTCTCCGTGACGGGGATCGCCCGGGTCATGGCCCTGCGCGACACGGTGGAGGACTGCCTCCGGGACGCTAAGTGGCGCGACGGAGCGCGGGACGCCGCGGGATGAGTGTGGAAACGAAACTGCTCATTCTCGACACGTCCGGGCAGGACCCGGGCCCGCTCCAGTCTTCACTGGAGGGCGAGGGGTTCCGGACGGACATCGTGGCCGATCCGGCCGTGTTGCGGCAGCGCCTGACGCGGGGGGTCCCCGACGCGGTCGTGCTGCGCGCCTCGGAGCCGTCGCCGGCGATCCTCGCGATGGTCGAAGACGTGAAGTCCCGCTTCACCCACCTGCCGGTGATCGTGGCCTGCGGGAACGACGCGTCGTTCGCCGCGGAGGGGATGAGACGCGGGGCCTTCGACTTCGCCTCGGAGCCCCTCGACGTCGTTCGTCTCGCCATCAGCCTCCGGCACGCGGCCCGGCTGCACCGTCTGCTGGTGAGGGTCAACCAGCTGCAGGACCAGTACGAGCGACGGGGCCAGTTCATGGGGCTCGTCGGCGTGTCGCCGCGGATGCAGCGGATCTACACCGTCATCGAGAGCGTCGGTTCGACGGACGTGACGGTCTTCGTCACGGGGCCCTCGGGCACGGGCAAGGAACTCGTCGCGCGCGCCCTGCACCGGATCTCGCCCCGGGCGGAAGGCGCGTTCGTGGCCATCAACTGCGCCGCGATCCCGCGGGATCTCCTGGAGTCGGAGCTCTTCGGGCACGAGCGGGGAGCCTTCACCGGCGCGACCGCCTGCACCGCCGGCTGCTGCGAGCAGGCCGACGGGGGGACCCTGTTCCTCGACGAGATCTGCGAGATGGACATCCACCTCCAGAGCAAGCTGCTGCGGTTCCTCCAGGAGCGTCGGGTGACCCGGCTCGGGGGTCGCGCGGAGATCCCGGTGGACGTCCGGGTGATCGCGGCCTCGAACCGGAACCCGATGGACGAAGTCCGGAAAGGACGGCTGCGCGAGGACCTGTTCTACCGGCTCAACGTGGTCCCGGTGGAAGTGCCGCCGCTCCGGGAGCGCCGGGAGGACGTGCCCCTCCTCGCGAGCGTGTTCCTCGAGCGGTTCTGCGGCAAGCACGGCAAGTACTTCTACGACTTCTCGGCGGATGCCATGGGGGCGCTCCTCTCCTACGACTGGCCGGGGAACGTCCGGGAGCTCGAGAACACGATCGAGCGCATCGTCGTGCTGAACAACGCCGCGCAGGTCACGCGGACGATGCTGCCGGCGGCCGTGCTTCGCGGATCGGAGGAGGCCGCGGCGGGAGCCGGCCTCGAGGAGGGCACGGCGATCCTGCCCATGGAGGAGCTGGAGCGCAGGGCGATCATCCGCGCGCTGGCGCTGTGCTCGGGGAACGTCGCGAAGGCGGCCAGCGGCCTGCGCATCGGGCAGGCGACGCTCTACCGCAAGATCAAGGAGTACAACCTCGTCGTGCGCCGGACGCGGGGAGCGACGGAATGACCGCCTCCGCGGCCAGGCCCCCGCGGGGGGAGCGGGTCCGATGACCGGCGATCGTTTCGAGATCGTCGTGCCGGGAAACCCGCGCCACCTCCGCGCCTTGCGGGAGATGCTCCGCGCGGTGGCCGTGAACGTGAAAGACGTGCGGCTCAGCGAACGGGCGATCTGCGGGCTGCAGCTCGCGATGCAGGAGGCGTGCGTCAACGCGATCCGGCACGGGGAGAAGGACCGGCCTCACCCGACCCTCCGGGTGGCGGTCCTGGTGGAAGCCGACCGCCTGACCGTGGAAGTGCGCGACCACGGGCCGGGCTTCGTGCCGGAGGAGGTCCCGGTTCCCGACGTGGCGATGCTCCGCGAGAGCGGATACGGCGTGCACATCATGAGACGAAGCGTGGATGCGCTCTCCGTCCGGCGGGAAGGGGGGGAGTTCGTCCTCGCTCTGACGCAGGTGTACGACCTGGCGGCGGAGCCGGGGCCCCGGAGCGGCCGGTGATCGCCGGGACGAGCACTCCGCTGGACCGCGTCCTCGCCGGGGAGGGAGTCAGGAGGCTCCTCGAGCAGGCGTGCGCCATCGCGGGATCGGCCGTGGAGATCCGAGACCTCTCCGGGCGTTGCGCCGGCCGCTTCGGGGGCGCGGCGAGCGGCGGGCCGGTCTCCGCCGCGATCTACGTCTTCGGATCCCGCATCGGCGACGCGACGGCCTGGCGGGGGGACGCCCCCCTCGCGGAGCACGTCGCGTGCCTCGTCGGGGAGATCCTGGCGCGGGAGCGCGACCTCGACGACCTCTCCCGCGAGATCCTCGACGCATACGAGGAGGTGAACCTCTTCTACGACGTGTCGCGGTCACTGCCCGCGGCGGGGGGAGTGCGACCCCTGTGCCGGGTCCTCCTCGAGGGCGTCTGCCGGATCATCCCGGCCCGGCGGGCGTCCATCCTGCTCCTCGACGGCGAGGGCCGCGAGCTGCGGCTGGCGGCGGCGATCGGCATCGAGGAGCGGGAGTGGGACGCGGTGCGGATGAGTGTGGGCTGCGGCGTCAGCGGACGCGTGCTGAAGAGTCGGCAGCCCATGCTCGTGGACGACGTGCGGGACCTTCCCCGGGGACTCCTGGCCGGCTACGAGCGCTACGTCACGAGGTCGTTCATCTCCGTGCCGCTCAACCTCGCCCCCTCCGGCGCGTGCCGGGAAGGGGCGCGGGTCGGGGACGGGGAGGGCCGCGCCATCGGGGTCATCAACCTCGCGGACCGGGCCGACGGGCGGGACTTCTCGTCGGGGGACCTGAAGCTCCTCTGTGCCCTCGGGAACCAGGCCGCGGTCCTCGTTCAGAACGTCCGCCTGATGGAGGTGGAGCGCGAGCATCACCTCGCGACCCGGATCCAGCGGAGCCTCCTGCCGGAAGAGGCGCCGCGCGTCGAGGGGGCGGACGCGGCGGGAGTCGTCGTCCCGGCCAGCGGCGTGGGTGGCGACTACTACGACTTCGTCCCTCGCGATCGTGGCCGGGAACTGGCCGTGGCGGTCGCGGACGTCTCCGGGCACGGCGTCGCCTCGGCGCTGCTCATGGCCGTGGCCCGGACGGTGCTGCGGAACGGCATGAAGCAGAGCGACGGGCCGGCCGATGCACTGGCCGCCCTGAACCGGCAGCTCTTCGAGGACCTGGCGCGGGCGGAGCACTTCCTGTCGGCGTTCTGCGCGTTCTACGTGCCGGCCACGGGCCTCCTGCGGTACGCGAGCGCCGGGCACCCACCTGCGCTCCTGGTGCGCGCGGGAGGAGGCGACGGGTCGCTCGAGTTGCTGGCGGCGGACGGAATGGTCGCGGGGATCGACTCCGGCGCCGACTACGGCGAAGGGTGCGCGACGCTGGGGCCGGGAGACTGCGTGTACGTCTGCACGGACGGGGTGCTGGAAGCGACCGGGCACGGGGGCGATCGGTTCGGGCGCGCCCGGCTCGCCAGGGCGGCGGAGGCTGCGGCGGTGAATTCGGCGGCGGTCGCGGCCACGGAAGTGATCGACGCCGTGAGAGCGTTCGCGCGGACGGACGGTATCCGCGACGACGTCACCGTAGTGGCGCTCAAGGTGCCCCTGGCGCGCACCGATAAGGAAGTGGGACCCGGGGGACGGTCGAGGTAACGAGCCATGCCGGAGTGCATCGTGGTGGCGGACGACGAACCGTTCATCCTGCGGTCGCTGGCCTATGTCCTGCGGCACGAGGGGTTCGAGGTGTTCGAAGCCCGGGACGGGGAGGAGGCGCTGGAGGTGATCCGGGCGCGGCGGCCGCGTGTGGTGTTCCTCGACGTCATGATGCCGAGACGGGACGGCTACTCGGTCTGCGCGGAACTCAAGGCGGATCCCGCGCTGCGGGATGCCTTCGTGATCATGCTGACGGCCAAGGGCCAGGAGACGGACCGGGAGCGCGGTCTGGCCGCGGGAGCCGACGAGTACCAGACGAAGCCGTTCAGCCCCTCCCGCATCGCCCTGCGGGTGCGGGAGATCCTGCATGTCCCGGAGGGCGTATAGACCGTGTCCGCGATCCTCGACATCCTCTGCGCGCCGTTCTTCCGGGAGGCCGTCGGGCTCGTGGTCTCCGTCCTGGCGCTGCTCGTGCTGCTGCTGCGGAGGAACGGCCGGCCTTCGGCGGGCCGGGTCCCGGTCATCGTCGGCCTGTCGTGTCTCACCGTCTCCTTCGCGTCGGGAGCCCTTTCGGAGATTCCCGGCCTCGAGCGGTACGCGGTTCTCCACCGGGGTTCCGGGCAGGGAGAAGTGTGGACGGTGGTGCTGCGCATGCTGCTAGGGCTGCCTCTCGTGCTGGGAGGCTGCGTGGCGGGAGTCCTGTCGAGCCGCCCCCTGTTCGGCCGGGTGCGGGCGCCGGCGCCGAGGCGTCTTGCGCCGGCGGGCGGAGTCTCCGGAGATGACGTGCTGGCCGAGAGCCTGAATCTGGCGAACCGCGATCTCGAGCAGGCGCGGGCCGAGGTCCGACGCTCGGCGACCGAGGCGAGCCGCGTGTCGGAGAAACTGCGCGAGACCATGAACCTCCTCCTGTCGTCGGAGGAGCGCTTCCGGACGGTCTTCGAGCGCGTCACGGACGGTCTGGTGCTGGTCGATCTCGAGACGCGGCGGATCACGCTGGCGAACCCGGGCATGGTGGAGCTGACGGGGCACGCCGTCGCGGAACTCCAGCGGATGCGCTTCGCGGAGGTCTTCGGCCCGGAACTGGCGGAGAAGACGTTCGAGGAGTTCCGGGAGATGGCGCAGCGCGCCCGGCTCCCCGCGATGGCGCTGACCCGCAAGGACGGGGGTGCCGCGCGGGTGGAGGTAGCCCTCTCGCTGATCGTGCTGGGCGGGCGCAACACGCTCCTGTGCGCGGTCCGGGACGTCAGCATGTGGGAACGCCTGAAGGAGGACCTCGAGACGAAGAACCGGGCCCTCGAGGAGCGGGAGGAGAGGCTCGAAGCCGCGAACGCCGACATGAAGGACCGCGCCGAGCAGATGCGGACGATGAACGAGAAGCTCCGCGAGCTGCAGCGGGTCAAGGACGACTTCCTCTCGTCGGTGTCGCATGAGCTCCGCACTCCGCTGACGTCGATCCGGTCCTTCTCGGAGATCCTGCTCGACCACCCGGATGCGGAGGACGGCGTCAAGCAGGAGTTCCTGTCCATCATCAACAAGGAGTCCGAGCGACTGACCCGGCTGATCAACGACGTGCTCGACCTGGCGAAGATCGAGGCCGGCGCGGTGCGCATGAAGACGACGCGGGTGGACTTGCGCAGCCTCGCGGCGGAGGTCATGCGCGCACTCGCCCCGCTGGCCCAGGAGAAGAACCTGCGCGTGGACCGGGACCTGCCGACCGATCTGCCGGCGGCGGAGGGCGACCGCGACAAGCTCCAGCAGATCCTCACGAACCTCGCCTCGAACGCGATCCGCTTCAGCCGCCCCGGGAGCCGGGTGCGGATCTCCGCCCGACTCCGGCCGGAAGGGGACCTGTGCGTGTCGGTGGCCGACGAGGGTCCGGGCATCCCCGCGGACCAGATGCCGGGCATATTCGAGAAGTTCCGGCAGGGCGGGGAGGCGGCGGGCGAGCAGCACGCCGGGACCGGACTCGGGCTCGCGATCTGCCGCGAACTCGTGGCCATGCATGGCGGGCGCATCTGGGGCGAGTCCGTGGTCGGGCGCGGCACGATCTTCCACTTCACGGTGCGGGCCTGCGAGGCGCCCGGTCACGCGGTCCTGCCGGGGGACGTGCCCGCGGACCTCATGCTCCCCGGGCGGCGGCGGGCCGGGCCGGCGCTGCCCCCCCTGCGCGCGGTGTCCGAGCCGGCCCGGGGCACGGGAGCGCAGTCGCTGCCGCCCCTGGCGACCGTCCGCGGGGAGTGCCCGGCGCCCGGATAAGAACGTGCTGTGCCGGGCGCCCCATGGCATGTATTCCGCCGGCGGGATGTCCACGACGGGGGCCGATGGCGGATGACCACGGGCGGCGGGCGGAGACTCGACGTGCTCCTGGGCGGCCTCACGGCCGCCGTGCTCCTCGGCGTGTTCGTCGCCGGCCTGCCGCGGGACTTCGTCTGGGGCGACCACCCGGTCTACTACTACCGCATCCTCGACGTGCATGGCGTCGGCCTGGAAGCGCGGGCGTACTCCCTGTGGGCGCACCTGGGACGGCCGTTCCTGGCCCTCGCGCCGGGCATCCACGGCTACCACGCCTACCTCTGCGTCCTGTGGGTAGCGCAGACCGTCGCCCTGTATGCGGCGGCGCGTCGTCTGGGGGCGGCGGCGCTCCTCGCGGCGGCGCTCGTGTTCGCGCACGGGCTGTCCTACCCGCTGCGGTCGGTGGGGCTGATGTCCTCCCCGAAGGTCCTCTGGTTCCTCGGGTTCGACCTGCTCGTCATCGTGTTCGCGGGGCTCGAGCGCCGCGCCGGGGTCCGCCGCTCGTTGGCGGTCCTCCTGCTGTGGGCGCTCCTGACGATGGTGCACCGTCTCGGCATCCTCCTGGGACCGGCGGTGTTCGTCGGCCTGGCCCTCTCGCACCCGGGGCGGCGCGTCTACGGCGTGCTGGCGGTGATCGTGACGGGCGGCGTGGCGGTGGCGGCGCTCGCGTTCGTCGACCGGACGAGCAGCGGTTCAGCGGCCTGGTCCTTCTTCCTGTCGCACTTCCGGGTGGAGTGGCCGCGATCGCCGCTGCGCGGCGTCGCCCAGGTCGGCGCGATGGCGCTCGCCGGGGGCACGGCCGGAGCGCTGGCGCTCCTGCCCGGCTTCCGGGACTTCCTCGAGCGGCGGGCGCTGGCGGCGCTCCTCGGGCTCTTCGCGCTGGCGAGCGTGGCGTTCACGATCGCGCACCCCTCCGGGGAGAAAGCCATGTTCCTGCTGCCGGCGCTGCACTGCGGGGTCCTGGCGGCTGCCATGATGGGGGCGCACGCCGGCAGTCGGCGGACGTGGGCGGCGGGCGTGATCGCGGGCGTCTCGGTGCTGACGACGCTGGTCCTGCCGCCGCTGGCCGGCGCCTTCTCGAGGGTGGAGGTGAAGGCCAGCGCGTGGCACGACTACCCCCGCTGCACCTTCGGGCTTCGAGCGCCGAGGCCCGCGGTGGACTACGCGCGGGCGATCCTGTCGGCTCTCCCGCCGCGGGCCCGGCTGCAGTTCGGCGACTGGGGGGTGGAGCCGGTCTTCGCCCACCTGCGTCGCCTGCGGGAGTGGGACCCCGACGAATCGGCGGGGGAGGTCTTCTACGTGGTCAGCCCCTGGCGGCGACTGCCGGCGCAGACCGGTGAGGCCCTGCCGATCGAGGCCGTCCCGGGGCTTCCGGAGCGGGGTCTCATGGTGGGACGGGTCCGCCCGCCGGAGTGAGACGCCGGGCGTGGGGAAACTGCTTGACCGCCCGGGCGGCGCGGACGTTCAATGTCCGTCCCCGCCGCCACGGCCGGGCTCCCCTGACTCCGCGAGCGCAGGCCGATGAACTCTCCTTCGCCACCACGTGATGCGTTGACCCGCGAGGAGCCCGGGCTTCTCCGCAGCATCGTCGTGTTCGGCCTCCCCCTCGTGCTGGGCATGGGGTTCCATGCCCTGTTCAACCTCGTCGACCTCTGGGTCGTGGGCAAGCTGGGGACCGCCGCGCTGGCCGCGGTGACGATCGCCACGACGATCAACACGGTCCCCATGGTCATCTGCAACGGGGTATCCACGGCGACCATCGCGCTGATGGCCCGCAACATCGGGTTCGGGAACACGCATCGCGCCAACGAGACGATGAGGCAGTCGCTCCTGCTCATACTCATCCTGTCCGCGGCGCTGGGGATCCCGCCCTACCTGTACTCCCGCGAACTGGTCATCCTGCTGCAGGCGAAGGGACCGGAGGTCATCGAGCCGGCACGGCAGTACCTGGAGGTGATGTCCCTCGGAACGTTCACGATGTTCCTCCTGATGCAGGTGACGGCGGCGTTGCGGGCGGCCGGGGACGGCGTGTGGCCGATGATCCTGCTCGTGGGGGCGAACCTCCTGAACGTGGTTCTCGACTTCGGCCTCGTCTTCGGCCGGTGGGGCTTTCCGAACCTCGGAGCGGTGGGCGCATCGTGGGCCACCGTGATCTCGCGCCTCGTGTTCTGCCTGCCGGGCCTCTGGGTCCTGTATCGGGGCAAGGGGGGAGTGCGACTCTCGCTGGCGCGGATCCGGCTCCGGCTGCGTTCGGTGTGGAGGATCGTGGCCCTCGCGACGCCGGCGTGCGCGCAGTGGGTGGTGAGACTCCTCGCGTTCATCGCGATCCTGTGGGTCGTCGGCGATCACGACCAGGCGCTCCGGCCGTCGTTCGGCAAGACCGCGCAGGCGGCGTTCGGCATCGGCTCGCGCCTCGATCTGCTCGCCATCTTCGCGGGCTTCGGCTGGGGCGCGGCGGCCTCGACGCTCGTGGGGCAGGACCTGGGCCGGAAACGCCCCGACCGCGCGGAGCGGTCGACGTGGATCACGGTGTGGCTGAACGTGGCCATGATGGCCGTCATCGGGGTCGTGTACTTCCTGAATGCGGAGTTCCTCGTCCGGTTCTTCGGCAAGAACAGCGCGATCGTGAGTGCGGGCAGCGGCGTGGACGCCTCGGCGTTCGACCCGGTCGTGTCCGTCGGCGCGGAGTACCTGCGGATCGGGGTGTTCTCCTACGTGTTCATCGCGCTGAGCATGGTGCTGGCGCAGGCGCTGAACGGGGCCGGGTCCACGCGGACTCCGATGGTCATCGACATCCTGGGGCTCTTCGTCCTGCAGATCCCGGCGGCGTTCTTCCTCTCGCGCAGGCCGGAGTTCGGCCTGCAGGGCGTGTGGTACGCGGTGGTCGGGGCGAACGCCGTGATGTCGGCCCTCTACGTGGTGGCATTCAAGACCGGGCGCTGGAAGCGCAAGGTGATCTGGTAGACCGTGGCGGCGATACGAAGGGAAGAGCGGATACTCAACCTGCTGTCCGCGCTCCTCGCGGCGCGGGCCCCCATGCCCTTCTCGGAGATCGCGGGGCGCATCGCCGGCTACGACGACGAGGCGAGCCGTGACGCGCTGGAGAAGCGCTTCGACCGGGACAAGGCGGCCCTGCGCGGGCTGGGCGTCCCGCTGGAGTTCGTGGAGCAGGACGAGTTCGGGCGATCGGGCTACCGCGTCGCCCGGGAGCGGTTCTTCCTCCGCGAGATCCAGTTCACCGTGGAGGAGGGGATCGTGCTCGCCGCCCTGGAGCGGGCGGTGGGCCGGGGGGACGCTCTGGGTGACGACCTGCGGTCGGCCCTCGCCAAGATAGGGGTGGACTCCCCGCTGTCGGAGGCGTTCCGGGAATCCGTGGGTGAGATGCAGGTGCTGGACGCGAGGGTGTCGGCGGAGCGGGGCGAGGAGGCCAAGCGGCTGGCCGCGCTCGGGGAGGCCGTCGCGGCGCTTCGGCCGGTGGAGTTCGACTACTACACGCTGGGGACGGGCGAGATGAAGGCGCGCACCGTCGAACCCTACGGCCTCGGCTACACGGAGGGCCACTGGTACCTCGTCGGCCGCGACATTGCGGTGGGCGAGGAGCGGGTCTTCCGGACGAGCCGCATCCACGGGAAGGTCCGGCTGCTGCCGGCCAGCGGGTATCGCGTGCCCGAGGGCTTCCGCCTGCGGGACCGGATCGGTCTCGCGCCCTGGGAGTTGCGCGCGGGAGAGCGCCGCGAGGTGCGGATCCGATTCGGTTCCGAAGTGGCGTGGATGATCGCGGAGAACCTGCGTCCGGGGCAGAGTTTCACCTCCGGCCCCGACGGATCGGGGGTCCTCACCCTCCTGGCGAGCGACCCGAGGGCCCTCGCGGAATGGGTCGCGGGTTTCGGGCCGGAGGCGGAGATCCTCCACCCGCCGGAGTTCCGGGAAGCGCTCTGCACGCACCTCGAGGGGCTCCTGCGGAGGTACGAGCCGTGAGCGGTCAGGGGCTGCCCCTGTTGCGGAAGGTGTTCGCCATCCTGCCGGTGGTGCAGAACCACCAGGGCATCAGCGTGGCGGAACTCTCCCGGCTCACGGGACTGTCGGAACAGGAGATCGTCAAGGAGCTGCCGTCCCTGGTGAACCTCTGCGGGCTGCCGCCCTACTCCCCGGCGGACCTCGTGGACCTGTCGGTGGAGGGGGACCGCGTCTCGATCCGGTTCGCCGACCAGTTCCGGCGGCCGATCCGCCTGACGCTCCGCGAGGCGCTGGCCCTCGAGATGGCGCTCGCGGGCTGGGACCGGGAGCGGGAGGGCCCCTTCCGATCGGCCGTGCGCAGCATCCGGAGCAAGGTCCGGGCCGGGTGCCTGCCCGACGTCGCCCGGCAGGTCGAGACCGCGGCCGGGCGCATCGAGGCCGAGCCGCCGCTGGGGCTGGCGGCGCGCATCGTCGGTCTCGCCAAGGAGGCGATGGGCCGCCTGCGGGAGGTGGAGATGGAGTACTTCTCCCGCAGCCGGGGCCGCCTCGGCCGACGACGGGTGCTTCCCTACGGGATCTACGAGCAGGGCGGACACTGGTACGTCGTGGCCTTCGAAGAGGCCGCGGGCGGCATCCGGACGTTCCGGGCGGACCGGGTCCGCGAGGCGCGACTGACCGAACGGGGCTACGAGATCCCGGCGGACTTCGACGTGGGGCAGTACCGGCGGGAGGGCCCTCCCGCGCCGGAGGAGGGCGCGCGCGCGGTGACGATCGTGTTCGGCGAGGCCGCGGCCCGGTTCGCGCTCGAGGCCTTCCCGGCGGGGGAGAAGCGGACGAGGCCCTCCGGGGACCTCGAGGTCGTGGTGCGGACGACGGGGCCGGCCTGGATCCTGTCCTGCCTTCTGCGCTGGGGCGGGGCGGCGGTCGTGGAGGGACCCGCCGATGTCCGAAGCGCGCTGTGCGCGCGGGCGCGCGAGACCCTGGCGGTGTACGGGAGGTGACCGTGGCGGTGACGGCGAGCCGGAGAGTCAGGAGCCTCGGGGGCTACGTGTTCGCCGAGATCGACCGCCTGGTGGCGGACCTGCGGAGGGCAGGAGGGCAGCCCATCGACTTCGGGGTCGGCGATCCGACGGTCCCCACGCCCGGCCTCGTCAGGGAGGCCCTGAAGCGCGGGGCGGACGAGAGGGCGTGCGCGGGCTACCCCTCGTACGTGGGCGATCCGGGCTACCGGGCGGCGGTCGCCGGGTGGATGAAGCGCCGGTTCGGGGTGGATCTCGACCCCGCCACGCAGGTCACTTCCACGATCGGGTCGAAGGAGGCGGTGTTCCACCTGCATGAGGCGTTCGTCGATCCCGGCGACGTCGTGATCGGACCCGACCCCGGCTACCCGCCGTACGCGCGGGGGACCCTCTTCGCGGAGGGGTCGTACTACGGCTATCCGCTCCGGCGCGAGAACGGCTTCCTTCCCGAGCTGTCGGCCATCCCCGAAGACGTGGCGAGGCGCGCCAAGGTGCTGTGGATCTGCTACCCGAACAGCCCCACGGGCGCCGTCGCGCCGGCCTCGTTCCTGCGGGAGGCCGTGGAGTGGTGCCGCCGCTGGGGCATCCTCCTCGCGTCGGACGAGGCGTACTCGGAGATATGGTTCACCGACGAACCGCCGCACTCCGCGCTGGAATTCGGGACGGAGGGGGTCCTGTCCGTGTTCAGCCTGTCGAAGCGGTCCGCGATGACCGGCTACCGGGTGGGCTTCATCGCGGGGGACGCGGAGGCCGTGGCGATCTTCCGCAAGGTGAAGACGAACATCGACTCCGGGACGCCGACGTTCGTGCAGGACGCCGCGGTGGCGGCGCTCGCCGACGAGGCGCACGTCGCGGAGTTCCGGCGGGAGTACCGGGAGAAGCGGGACATCATCGCGGCGGGCCTCGTGGCGGCCGGGTTGCCCGACTGCACGCCGCCGGCCACGCTGTACATCTGGCAGCGGGTCCCCGAGGGGATGACGTCGGAGGGCTACGCGAAAGCCCTCCTGCGGCCGGACATCGGCATCGTGGTGACGCCCGGATCGTGGATCGCCTCGGGCCAGGGAACGGCGAACCCGGGCGAGGGCTACGTGCGTCTGGCGCTGGTGCCGTCCGTCGCGGAGTGCCGGCGCGCCGCCGGGCTGTTCTCGCGCGTCGGGCGCTGAATCAGCGGTCCGCGGCGGGGGGGCATGCGTCCTCCGCCGCATCCTCCCGCGCCGCGGGATAGCGCATGGAGTAGACCCGCGCGGCGGCGGCACCGGTGAGCCAGAACAGGATGGCGTTCGGATTCCCCGGCGAGAAGGCCCAACCGTGCACGAAGGAGTCGCCGAAGAGCGCGAGGAACACGCCGAAGTACACGACACCGGTCAGGTGCAGGGCGGACCGGTCGGAGTCGAAGAAGAGCCGGAAGCCGTAGCGCAGCATGAGGATCGAGTAGGCCCAGAACAGGCCGAGCCCGACGATCCCGACCTCGATGGCCGCCTGCAGGTGGGTGCTGTGGTAGTTGATGCCGCGCACGTAGTACAGGGCCTGCTGGATCGTGGTGTCGACGGCGCCGATGTCGGCGAACCGGCTCATGCCGAAGCCGTAGCCGAGGAGGGGGCGTTCGGCGACGAGCGCGAGGCCCTGTTCCCAGAGGGGGAGGCGGTCCGACAGGTTGGCGAGCGACTCCCGCCGGACGAGCCGGGATTCCTCGATCTCCGTCCGGCCGATGGTCTCGCCGAAGAGGACGAACGTCCCGAGGGGGACCAGCACGAAGAGGACGACGAGGACCATCCTCGATCGGTGGATCTGGGTGAGGATGTAGCCCATGCAGACCGCGGTCCCGAGGAGCCCGGATCGCGAGCCGGAGAGGACGAGCGCCGTGACGACCATCCCGGCGAGGATGGCGGCGGCGACCTTGCCGGCGAACGTGGGGACCGTGCGATACCGCCAGTACACGAAGGGCAGGAAGAAGGTGGCGGCGAGGCCCAGGCCGTTCGGGTTGTTGAACAGACCGGCGTAGCGGGAACGGGAGATCGCGGCGGCCGGGTCCGAGGCCAGCTGGACGAACTCGGCGACGAAGAGCAGGGCCGCCACCCGATAGAGGACGACGCAGATGTCCTGGATGTCCTCGGTGGTCCTCCAGTTGTTCCACAGGACGAGGAACACCGCCATGAACATGACGATGGTCATCCCCGCCTGGGCGAGCGTGATGGGGGCGCTGATGGACCAGGCGGCGGAGGCCACCGCGAGGATCGTGAAGAGGATGAGGATGCGCTGCGGGCCCCGCATCGGGCGGGGAAGGAACCCCGTCGCGAGGCCGGACGCGGCCCCCTTCACGACGAGCGCCACGAGGAACGGCCAGCGGGCGAGCCGCGCCGTCGCGGTGAGTTCGGTGGTCAGCGTGCTGAGCAGGAGGGTGGCGATCGCCAGGAAGAGGATCGTCCGCAGGCGCAGGGCCGTGACCATGAGGACGAAGGCGCCGAGGAGCATCACCGCGACCGGCAGGGGGACTCTCTCTCCGAAGATGACGAACAAGGCGGGGCCCTCGCGGCCGGAGATCTTAGCCGGCCGGACCTCCGCAAGGACGGGTTTTGGGCCCGCTGCGGCCGGCGGGGCGGGGGGTTCGGCCGGCGGGGGCCGCTGCCGGCGTCGAGCGCGAGGGAGGTCACCGGCGGGGGGGGCCCGGGCCAAACCGCGCGGGGTCGGGAGAAGGTCGGGCTAGAATGCGAGAATGATCGTGCACCCGGTTCGGATGCTGGCGGGACTGGTGGCGGCGGCGGCGCTGGCGACATCCGCCGCGGCGGACGAGGGCGGGGACAGTGCCGCCTCCCGGGCCGCCGCGCTCAGGTCGGCCGGTCGCTACGGGGACTGCGAGGCGCTCGTGCGCGAGGCCCTGGCGAGCGTGCCCGCTGACCCCGCCGTCAATGCGGAACTGCTCCTCCTGCTCCTGGAGACGGGCCGCTACGGGGACGCCGCGGTCCCCGGCGCTGCGGAGAGCGATCCGCGGTGCGCCGCGCTGCGGGCGGAGGCGCTCCTGCGCCTCGGGCGGACCGAGGAAGCGTTCGCCCTCGCGGAGGCCGCGGTCGGATCGGCGCCGGAGTGCCTGCGGGCGCGCCACGTCCGCGGGCTGATCCTCCTGGAGAAGGGGGACCGGCGTGGCGCCCTGACGGAGTTCGAGTGGTTCTTCGACCACTATGCCGTGACGGACGTGCGCGGGCCCGAGGACCTGACGCTCGTCGCCGACGCGTCGCTGCGGGTGGCGCTCCTCTCCCCGGCGGAGGAGATGGACTTCCGCGTGACCATGAAGATCCTCGACGCGGTGACCCGTGACCACCCGGAGTACCTTCCGGCCTTCATCGTCAAGGGGGACCTCTACCTGCGGGTGTACCAGGACCAGGATGCGCGCAAGGCGTACGAGGCGGCGCTGAAGACGAACCCGCGCTTTCCCCCCGCGCTGCTCGGTCTCGCGGAGCAGGGGGCCTTCCGGTTCGACGAGCTGTCGGGCGTCGGCCGATGCCGGGAGGCGCTCCGGACGAACCCGAACCTCTACGAGGCGCGTGAGTTCCTGGCCCGCGTCGCCCTCGGTGACAGCGAGTACGGCGAGGCGGCGAAGGAGATCGAGGCCGTGCTCGCGGTGAACCCGCGGCGGAAGGAGACGCTGTCCCTCGGGGCGGCGCTCTCGTTCCTGCGCGGCGACCGGGAGGGGCACGCGAAGAAGGTGGCCGAGCTGCTGGCCCTCGACGCGCGGTTCGGCCGGGTGCACTGGGAACTGGCGGCCATCCTCGAGCAGCACCGGCGTTTCGCCGACGCGGCGGAGGCGGCGGGGCGGGCGGTGGCCGTGGACCCGGAGGACTACGCCGCCCACTGGATCCTCGGCCGCAACCTCGTGCACATCGCCCGCGAGAAGGAGGCCCGGGCGGCGCTCACGAGGTCGAAGGAGCTGGACCCGTTCGCCCACTATGCCGGGAACGCGTTCCGGGAGAACATGGCGGAGGTCCTGAAGCACCTCGAGGAGTTCGTGGAGACCCGCAGCGCGAACTTCGTCTACAAGATCCACGGTGGCGAGAACGCGGTCCTGTCGCGGTACTACCACCGGCTGTTCGAGCGATCCTGGGACCTGCTGACGAAGAAGTACGGTTTCACTCCGGCGGTCCCGATCCTCGCGGAGGTGTTCCACGTCCACGCCGACTTCGCGGCCCGGACGATCGGCCTGCCGGGCATCGGAGCGCTCGGAGCCTGCTTCGGGCAGGTCATAACGCTCGACAGCCCGTCGTCCCGGCGCCCGGGGGAGTTCTCGTGGGCGGCGACCGCGCACCACGAGTTCGCGCACGCCGTCACCCTGCAGCTGTCGAAGGGGCGCGTGCCCCGGTGGTTCACCGAGGGGCTGTCGGTCTACGAGGAGCGGCGGTTCGCGGACTGGTGGGCGCGGGACATGGACCGCGAGCTCTTCGACGCGCTGGCGAACGGCGAGATCCCGCCGATCCTGGAGTTCAACCGGGAGTTCCGCGGTCCGCGCGTCCTGTTCGCCTACTACCTCGGCGGGCTCATGTGCGAGTTCATCGAGGAAGCGTTCGGTTTCCCGAAGATCGTCGAGATGCTGAAGGCGTTCGCCGAGGACCGCCAGACGGAGGACGTGCTGAAGGAGGTGCTCGGCGTGACTCCCGCCGAGTACGACGGACGGTTCCGCGAGTTCGTGGTCCGGATGGTGGGGGGGCTCCGACTCGTCCCGCGCTGGTCCGACCGGACCGTGCGCGCCCTCGAGGACCGGCTCTACGAGGCGCCGCAGGATGCCGAGGCGCTGGTGCGGCTCGCTTTCGCCGCCCTGCAGCGCGGTCGGACGGTGGACGCCCAGACGTTGCTCGGCAAGGCCCTCGCCGTGGCGCCCGAGGAGCCGCGGCTGCTCCTGCTCCGGGGACTCCTCGCGGCGGGGGCGGAGCGGGCGGAGCCGGCCAGGAAGTGGCTCTCGGAGTTCCTCGCCGCCGGTGGCGATGATCTGTTCGCGCGGATCCACCTCGCCGGCATCCTGGAGAAGGAGGGGGATCTGCCGGGCGCCATCGCGCACCTCGAGGCGGCGAAACTGTGCTTCCCGTCCTACGCGGGCGAGCGCAACCCGTGGGCGGAACTGGCGCGGATCCGGCTCTCGATGGAGGACCTCGAGGGGGCGATGAGGGAGCTCGAGGGCTACGTGCGCCTCGCGAACACGGACATCGACAACCGGCTGAAGCTCGCGGACTTCTACGAGGGCCGGGGCGACTGGCGGGCCCTCGCCAGGGTCCTCGGGGAGGTCGTGCTCATCTATCCCCTGGGTGAGAAGAGCAGCATGCCCGTGCACGTGCGCCTGGCCCGGGCCCTCGCCCGGCTCGAGGACCCGGAGGGGGCCGTCATGGAGTACGAGGTGGCGCTCGAGCTGGGCGTGCCGCCGGCGGAAGAGCCGCCGATCCGGGCCGAGCTCGGCGAGGTGTACCGGCTCCTCGGCCGGGAGGCCGATGCCCGGCGGCAGGCGGAGGCGGCACTCGAGGCGCAGCCGGACCTGAAGGCCGCGCGCGAACTCCTCGAGCGGATCCGTCGGTGACGGCCGGCGCGGAGGTTGTCCACAACCCGATCGTCCGGGAAACGCGGGCCGTCCTTCGGCCCTCACCGGGCGCGCTCCCGGGCCGGGCGGTGGGCGCGGTGATGTGGAAATCCCGGGGGATACGCGTAAGTCGTTGGCAGGAAACAGCGTGCGGGCTCCTGAGTCCGGGGTCGCCTGTCGTGGCGAGCGGGACGCAAACCACGCGGCGACAGGGACATAGGCGCCGCGGGGCCTGCCGTGACGGTCTTCTCAACAGGTCATGCACAGAGGGGGGACGCGATGGACGCAGGGTCCGGGACCGGGCGGTTCGTCGTCCTGGACGGGCCGGACGGGTGCGGCAAGTCCACCCAGGCGAGATCGCTGGTGGAGTGGCTCCGTCTGCGCGGCCGGACGGTACGGCACCTCCGCGATCCGGGGGGAACGCGGATCGGGGAGCGGATCCGTTCCATCCTCCTCGATCCCGTCCACCGCGAGATCTGCCCGCGGGCGGAGGCGCTGCTGTTCATGGCCAGCCGTGCGCAGCTGGCGGCGGAGGAGATCCTGCCCGCCCTGCGGGCCGGCGAGGTGGTCGTGTGTGAACGGTGGGTGTCGGCCACCATGGCCTACCAGGGGGCGGGAGGCGGCCTCGGGGCGGAGGCGCTGCTGGCCGCGGGGAGCATCGCGACGGGCGACCTCGTTCCCGATCTCACGCTGATCCTCGACGTGGACCCCGCGGAGGGGCTCGCGCGCATCGGGAGGTCGCCCGACCTCATGGAGGCGCGACCCGTCGCATTCCACGAGCGGGTCCGCGGGGAGTTCCTGGCGATCGCCGCGGCGGGCACGCTGAACGCCCGCCTCATCCCCGCCGGCCCGGCGGGGGCGGTGGAGGCGGCCGTGCGGGAGGCGGTGCGGCATGTCCTTTGAGCGGATCCGGGGGCAGGAGGCGGCCGTGGCGCTGCTGCGCCGCGCGCTGCGGTCGGAGCGGATCGCTCCGGTGTACCTCTTCTTCGGCCCGGAGGGGGTGGGCAAGGCGAGCGCCGCGGAGTCCTTCGCGCGGGCCCTGCTGTGCCCGGAGGGGAGGGATCGGCAGGACGCCTGCGGCCGCTGCCCCGCATGCCTCCGCAGCGCGGCGGGGACGCACGCGGGCCTCCTGCGGGTGGAGCGGGGAACGGGCCGGACGGAGGTGGTCCTGAAGCAGATCCAGGATCTGGCCGAGGCGTTGTCGCTCCGGCCCACGGAAGGGGAGCGCACGGTCGCGCTCCTGCCGGAAGGGCAGCACGTGAACGAGGAAGGGTGGAACGCCCTCCTGAAGCTGCTGGAGGAGCCGCCGCCGGGCACCACCTTCGTGATAGGGACGGACAACCGCGAGGCGGTCCCCGAGACCGTCCGGTCGCGCTGCCAGACGATCCGGTTCGCCCCGCTGCGCGAGGACGTGCTCATCGCCATCCTCACGGGCGAGTCGCGGCTGTCGGAGGAAGAGGCCCGGGCGGCCGCCCCGCTCGCGGGCGGCTCCGCCGGGCGTGCGCTCCGGCTCGCGGAAGCCGGGCTCCCGGCCCGCCTGCCGCGCATCGTCGAACTGCTCTCCACCGAGAAGGACCCCGTGGCGGTGAACGAGGCCGTGTTCGCGGAGGCGCCGGCGGGCGGGGACCGGCGCGAGCCGCTCTCGGCGGCGAGAGCGCGAGCGGAGGACATCGTGCGGATGGTTGCCGAGGCGATCCGTCGCCGGTTCCTCGGGGGCGGGCGCCCGGACACGGCCGGCGCGGGCTTTTGCCTCGACGCGGTGGCGCGGGCTCTCGATAATCTCCGCCTGAACCTCGCACCCGACGCGGTGCTCGTGACCCTGTGGACCGAGATCCTGCCCCGATGGCAGACGCCCCGCCCCTCGTGAGCCTCCTGCGCTACGGGTCGCTCCACCTCACCGGTCGTTTCCGGGCCGGCCCGGGAGCGATGAGGAAGGGCGATCGCTGGGTGATACGCACGGAGCGCGGTGTGGAGGTGGGGCAGGTCGTGGCGGAGCCGGAGCCGGCCGCGCCCGAGGCCCCGGTGGAAGGGGAGGCGCTGCGGCCGCTGGACGAGGCGGACCGGGTGCGGGTCCGGGAGCTCGAGCGGAAGGCCCGCGAAGAGGACTTCGCATTCTGCGAGGAGCGCATCAGCGCGCGCGGTCTCCCGATGCGGCTCGTTCACGTCGAACACCTGTTCGGCGGCGGCAGGAGCCTGTTCTACTTCGTGGCGGACGGGCGCGTGGACTTCCGGGAGCTCGTGAAGGACCTCGCCCGGCACTTCCAGTCCCGGATCGAGTTGCGGCAGATCGGGGTCCGCGACGAGGCGCGCATCCTCGGGGACCAGGAGTACTGCGGGCGGGATCTGTGCTGCATCGCCTGGATGAGGGACATCCAGCCCGTGACGATGCGCATGGCCAAGAACCAGAAGTCGACCCTCGACCCGAGCAAGATCTCGGGGCGTTGCGGGCGGCTGAAGTGCTGCCTGCGCTACGAGGACGAGGTCTACGCGGGCCTCCGTTCGCTGCTGCCCCGGGTCGGGCGCGCGGTCCAGACCGACCATGGTCCCGGTCGGGTCGTCTCGGTGGACGCGATCGCGGGTCTCGTCACGGTGGAACTCGCGAACCAGGTCCGCATGGACCTCCCCGCGGCCTCCCTGCGACCGCCGGAGGGGGTCTCCGCCGCCGAGGAAGAGTGAGTCTTTCGGGGGCGCGGGGGGATCTCCGGTAAACTGCGGGGCGACTCCGGCCGAAGAATGAGACAGGGCCGGGATTGCGCCGGCAGCGGGAGCGCAAGCCGGTCCGGTGGTGGCCATGCCCGAGACACGACTGGAAGACGGCATCCGCGACATCGTCCGGAAGGACGGGCGTTTCGGAGGCCAGGCGTACTACTTCATGTTCGAGGCCCTGGAGTTCACCCTGTCCCGGCTGGACGCCCGTCGCCACGTCTCGGGCCGGGAGCTGCTGGAAGGCGTCCGCGAGTACGCCCTGCAGGTCTTCGGCTATCTCGCGCGGACCGTGTTCTACGAGTGGGGCGTCACGACGACCGAGCACATCGGGGAGATCGTGTTCAACCTGGTGAACGCCAACCTGCTCATGAAGAACGACTCGGACACGGTCGCCGACTTCCGGGGCGGCTTCGACTTCGTCGAGGCCTTCGACGGCGCCTTCAGCGACGGCAAGCGCTGGTCCACGCTCGAGCTGTCCTGACGACCCGCGCTCAGCGGCCCGCGGGCGTCAGATCGTCGGCCTGGCCCTCTCGCAGTTCGGCGGGCACCTCCGGGAACTTGCGGTCGGCGAAGACCGCGTACTCGGGGATCGAGTGCGGGTCGATGCGCAGAGCGGTGAGGGTCCGGAGGACGGCGACCTGCAACTGCTGATCGAGGACGAAGTCGGCGACCATCTCGCGGCCACGGTCGTCACCCACCTTCCGGCGGACCCGGTTGCGGAGCCACCACCACACCTCCTCGCGGGTGAGCCGCGTGGACAGGGAGGCGTAGAACTCCTCGAAGCCGGGGTAGCCCTCGTGAACGCCGCCATCGAACCGTGCGAGGTCCGCGAGGCGCGCCTCGTTGCCGGCATAGTGCTGGTCGAAGTAGCGGTCGAACGCGCCCTGCTCCTCGAGGCGGGCGAGCTCCTCGTTGCGCCATCCGTCGGGCTCCTCGGACATGGCCCACACGTCGGGGTCCACGCCGCCGACCCAGCGCACCTTCCCGTCCACCGTCACCGGTTCACGCCGGAGTGACACCCCGGACGGCAGGTAGTACTTGGCGATCGTGATCTTGACGGCGGGGAAGTCGAAGTGGTGATTGTCGTTGCGGTCCTCGTACGGTTCGTCGCCGTCCCAGCGCCCGTTGCGGTTGGCGTCGTCGTAGTCCTCGCCGGCGTCCCAGCGGCCATTGGCGTTCAGGTCGATGAAGCGCTCGGCGAAGTCGTAGGTGCCGTTCCGGTTGGCATCGGTCCACGGTTCCGCCGGCGGGCTGACGAACACCGGGTACACGTTCTGGACCGAGCCCTTCCCGTAGGTCCGCAGCCCGACGAGTTCCGCGCGCTTGTAGTGCTGCAGGCACCCCGCGACGATCTCCGACGCGCTCGCGCTGGCGCCGTTCACGAGGATGACCATCGGGTAGGCGGGCCGGGACAGCGGGCTCGCGGTGCGGATCTCGCGGCGCGGCGCGATGGCCTTGTTCCGTCCCTCCCAGTAGACGACGAGCTTCCCGCGGTCGAGGAAGAGATCGCAGACGCGCTGCGCAGTCTCGAGGTAGCCGCCGCTGTTGAACCGGAGGTCGAGGACGAGCGACCGCATCCCCTCGGCCTCCAGCCGGCGGAGGGCCTCGTCGATCTCCCGCGCGGAGTCCCGGCCGAACGTGGCGAGCCGCAGATAGCCGATGCCCCCGGGCATGAGCGTGGCGTCCACCGTGGGGACCTGGATGCGCTCGCGCTGGAGTTCGAAGTCGCGCGGCTTCTGCCAGCCCTTGCGGTAGATCGTCACGACGACGGGCGTCCCCGGCTCGCCGCGGAGCTTCGAGATGATCTCCTCGGTGGTCTTGCCGGTGGTGTCCCAGCCGTTGACGCGCAGCAGCTGGTCACCGGGTTTCAGACCCTTGCGGTAGGCGGGGCCGCCGAACATGGGGCGGATCAGGGTGAAGACGCCGTCCACGAAGTTCACGTAGGAGCCGATCCCGCCGTAGGTCGGGTTCAGGTCCTCGTTCCACTCGAAGCGCTCGCGGGCGCTGAAGTAGGAGGAGTGCATGTCGAGCGAGGACATGATCCCGCGGGCGGCCGCCTCGAGGAGGTCCTCGTCCTCGAGACCCGGGGCGTCGAGGTAGAACTCCCGGATGTACTGCATGATCTCGTGGAGGAGGCGGTCGGCGTAGTCCCCGGCGGGCAGGGGCTTCTCCTCCGCGGGCGGCGGCGTGGGGGGCGGAGTCCCGCCGCGCAGGGCGAGATCGCGGGCGACGTCCTTCCAGCGCGCCTGCTCGATGAGCGCCCGGGCGAGCCGGCCCCGCAGGGTCGGCTCGTCGCGGATGCCGTCGAGGACCGTGCGCGCCGCGTCGGGGTCGCCGATCTCCGCGAGCGCGAAGGCGGCCGCGACGCGGATCTCGGGGTCGGACGACGCCAGCGCCTCCTTGATGACGTCCTTGGCCCGGAGCTCGCTGGTGAGGTTCCAGAGGGTCTTGCCGATGGCGATCCGGACGTGGGCGTCGAGGCAGTCGTCGAGGAGGGCGACGAGGCGGTCCTCGATCTCGTCCGTGGCGCGCCGACCGAGGATCTCCAGCGCCGAGATGCGGACCTCGGCGGGCTGCCGCTCTCCGGCGAGGTCGAGGAGCCCCTCGACGGCCTTGCGGGTCTCGCCGAGGTCGAAGAGCGCGCCGGCGATGCCGAGGCGCTGTCCGGGGTTCAGAGACGGGCTCAGTTCGTCGAGGACGGGGAGCGCGCGGGGGCCGAGGGCGGCGAGCTGGCGGGAGAGGTCCCACAACGCGCCGCCGCTGGCCTTCTCCATGCGGGTGACGACGCGCCGCACGGATTCTCCGATTTCGGGGCCCTCCTCGGCGGTCAGGCCGGCGGGGAGCACGAGGAAGAGGCAGAGAACGGCGAACGCCAGGGGGGGAAATCGCATCGGACGGGCATTCCTCGGAGGTACTAAGCGTTTTTGCGACAAAGGCTAAGAGCGAACCCGGTTACTGTAACACCGCGCGCCGACCCGACAAGCACTTTCGGCGTCACCGTGGTCCGGCCGCGAGGACCCGCCCATGCGGCGCGCCCGGCGCTTCATCTACCTCTGCTACGAGCACCCCGTGCTGACCCAGACCTTCACGGCCGGGGAGATCGCCGGTCTCCGCGAGGAGGGGCTCTCGCCCGAGGTGGTGTCCTGCCGGCCGGCGGCGGGCGGACCGGGGCGCGGGATCGTCTACCTGCCGCCGCCGCTGTGCCCCCGGGTGATCGGCGCCGCGCGGGCGCAGGCCGCGCGTCGCCCGGGGGCCTGCATCCGTCTGCTCCGGGCGCTCGGGGCGGCCCGCTATCGCGACGAGGCGGGACGCTGCCTGCTGCGGGGGATGCTGCAGTTCCTGTGGGGATGCCACCTGGCGGCGGAGGCGGACCGGGCCGGGACTCCCGCCCACTGGCACGCCCAGTTCCTCGACGCGGCGTCGACGGTGGCCCTGACGGCGTCGATGCTCCGCGGGGACTCGTTCTCGTTCACCAACCACACGGCCTACAACCCCTATCTCCCCGGAGAGAAGCTCGCCCGGGCCACGGTGGCGTTCTCCATCTCCGAGTACGACCGGACGGATCTCCGGCGCCACCTCCGGCCCGGGCACGACGATCCCGTCCGGGTGGCCTACCAGGGCATCGACACCGCCTTCTGGGGCGGGGAGCGGGCGCGCGGGGGCGCCGCGTGTCGGATCGTCAGCGTGGGGGCCCTGCGGGAGAAGAAGGGGCACCACGTGCTCCTGCGCGCGGTGGCCGCCATCCGTTCCGCCGGCCGGGAGGTGTCGGTCAGGATCGTCGGCGACGGGCCGGAGCGGGGCAGGCTCCTGCGCCTGCGGGGGGCGCTGGGCCTCGACGCCTCGGTGACGTTCGAGGGAGCGGCGCGGCCCGAGGAGGTGCGGGCGGCCCTCCGCGGGGCCGACGTCTTCGTCCTGGCCTGTCTGCGGGCGCGCAACGGCGATCTGGACGGCATCCCGGTGTCCCTGATGGAGGCCATGGCCGCCGGCGTGCCGGTGGTCTCGACGCGCCTGTCGGGGATCCCCGAACTGGTCGGGGACGGTCAGGAGGGCCTCCTGGCCGCCCCGGGGGACGCGGGTGATCTCGCGCGATGCCTCGAGCGGGTGCTCGTGGACCGCGAGGCGGCGGAGGGCATGGCCCGCCGCGCGGCGGCGAAGGTGCGCCGGCAGCACGAGCGGCGGGCCTGCGTGGCCCGCGTGGCGGAATCGCTCCGCCCGGTGCTCGGATGAAGGTGGTGTACCTCCTGTGGGGGGAGATCCTCGGGCCGGCGGCCCGCTCGCAGACGTTCCCGCTCCTGCGGCGACTGCGGGAGCGGGGCCATGCGGTGTCGCTGGTGGCGGGGATATCGCTTCGGCGGTGGCTCTCGCCGCGCGCGTACCGGGACGCGCTCCGCGAGGCCCGGGTCGCCGCGGCCGGGAGCGTGCGGACCGTCCACCACCTGCCCGGACAGCGGCCGGTGTCCGTGACGCTCCTGGCGCGTCGTCTGGCGACGGGGGGCCGGCCGGACGTCGTGCACGCCCGGCAGGCCCGGGGCGCGGTCCTCGCGCTGCGTGCGGGAGTGGCCCCGGTGCTGGCGGACCTGAGGGGCCTGCGGCCGGAGGAGTTCCTGATGTCCTCCGGGCGCCCGGAGGGGGCGCTTCGCCGGCGGGAACGGGCCGCGCTGGCGCGCCACCGCGAGGAGCAGCGGACCGCCGTGGGACGGTCCGCCGCGGTCGTCTGCGTCTCCGAGGCCTTCCGGCGGCGCCTGCCGGCGCGCGAGGGGGTCTTCGTGATCCCCAACGCGGCGGAACCCGTGGCGGAGGTGGAGGCCGAGGTCCGGCGGGCGCGGCGGGCGGAATTCGGACTGCGAGAGGGGGACTTCGCCCTGGTGTACTCGGGATCGCTCGCGGCGTGGCAGTGCGTGGCGGAGACGGTGCGCCTGGCGGGGGCGGCGGCGAAGCGGGACGGCCGCTTCCGCCTGATCCTCCTGACCCACGACGGGACGGGGGCGCGGAGGCTCCTCGCCGAGGAGGGGGTGGAGGGGACCGTGGCGAGCCTCTCCGCCGACGCCACGCGGGCCGTGCTCCCCGCTTTCGACGGGGCGCTGCTGCTGCGGCGACCGGACCCGGTCAACGAGGTCGCCTGCCCGGTGAAGTTCGCCGAGTACCTGCACGCGGGCCTCCCGGTGGCGGTCAGCGAGGGGGTGGGCGACGTGTCGGGGTGGGTGAAGGACGGCGGTCTCGGCGTGGTGCTGGCGCGGGAGGGCGAAGCAGGCCGGGTCGAAGCGGTCGTCGGTGGCCTGCCGAGGGTGTCGCGCGAGGTGTGCCGGATCTTCGCCCGGAACCGGCTGACCTTCGAGCGGACGGCGGAGCGGTACGAGGAGGCGCTGGCCTTCGCCGCCGGGAGGGGCGCGTGCGGATCGCGGTGAACACGCTCTCCGCCGTGGCGGGGCGGACGGGAGGCGGAGAGACCTACCTCCGCAACCTGCTCTCCGCCATGGTCCCGCTGCTCCGCCCGGGCGAACGGCTCATCCTGTACTGCACGCGCCGGAACGCGGGCCTGCTCCCGACGCCGGCGGGTGCGGTGCGGCATGTCCTGCTGCCCGCGCTGCCGCGTCCCCTGCGCGTGGCGCTGGAGCATCTCCTCCTCGGGGCGTTCGTCCGGCGGGACGGGGTCGACGTCCTGCTCGCGCCGGGCAACGTCATCCTGCCGCTGGCCGGCGTGCCGCAGGTCCTCGCGCTGCAGTCCCTGCACTACCTTCTCGTGGGCGGGGAGATGTCCCGGGTCCGGGTGGCGTACTTCCGCCGTCTCGTGCCCCTGTCCTGTGGGCGTGCGGCCCGCGTGCTCTGCATGTCGGAGGACCTGCGGCGGACGCTGGTCGCGGCGGTCCCGCGAGCGGCGGGCAAGGCGGTCGTGGTGCACGAGGGAGCGGACCTCTCGGTGTTCGGCCCCGCGGACCCGCAGGGCGACGGCGGCTACCTCCTCTACGTGGGTTCCCTCAATCCCTTCAAGCGGCCGGACACGGTCGTGCGGGCCCTGGGGCGTCTGAGGCGCGAGGGCCTCCGCCCGCCGGTGCTCCGGATGGTGGGGCGCCCGGACCCGGCGGACCGGCGGCGGATCGAGGCCCTCGCCGGGGCGGAGGGGGTCGCGGACCTCGTGCGGATCGAGGGGGTGGTGCCCTACTCGGACCTGCCGGCGCTCTATGGTCGCGCGGCGGCGCTCGTGTACCCGTCCGCGGTGGAGACGTTCGGCCTCCCGCCGCTCGAGGCGATGGCGTGCGGCTGCCCCGTCATCGCGGGGAACCGGACGTCGGTGCCCGAGATCGTGGGAGACGCCGCGGTCCTCGTCGATCCGGACGATCCCGCGGCCCTCGCCGGGGCGATCGGGAGGGTGCTCGGGAGCGCCGGGGCCCGCGAGGACCTGCGCCGGTCGGGCTTCGCGAACATCCGGCGGTTCTCCTGGGAGCGCGCGGCGGGCCGGACGCTGTCGGCCCTGCGCGACGCTAAATGCCTTGGCCGGGCGAGGGCCCGCCGGTAGAAATCGAGGTTTCGTCCTCGGGGCACCCCATGTACATCCTCGGCATCAACGCGGCCAGTCACAACGCCTCCGCCTGCCTCGTGCGGGACGGGTCGCTCGTGGCCTTCGTGGAGGAGGAACGGTTCGACCGCGTCAAGTACTCGACGGCGTTCCCCGTGCGGTCGATCGAGTACTGCCTCGCGGAGGCCGGGATCACGGCGGCGGCGGTGGACGCCGTGGGCCTCGCGGGAGTCCCTTCGCGTGAGGTCCTCCTCTCCACACAGGCCTTCCTGCGCCACCTGGGTCGGCCGTGGTACCGCTGGTTCCTGCGGAACCAGGTCTTCGTCACCGGCGCGTACCGAGGGTGGCGGCAGGTGAACCGTCTGCGGTCGGGCATGGGCTACTCCGGCGGGATCCGCGCCGTGGAGCACCACCTGTGCCACGCCTCGAGCGCGTTCCACCTGAGTCCCTTCCCGGAGGCCGCCGTCCTGACGGTCGACGCACAGGGCGACGGCCTCGCCACGGCGATCTACCGCGGCGAGGGGACGAGCATCCGTTGTCTCGAGCGGTATCGCTTCCCCGAGGCGTCCATCGGGCACTTCTACGACTGCGTGGGAGAGTTCCTCGGCTTCAAGCCCGTCCGCGATGCCGGGAAGACCATGGGCCTGTCTTCCTACGGCGATCCGGCGGTCCTCGCGGGCCGGTTCGGGGACCTGTGCCGTCTCGGTCGCGGGGGGAAGGTCTCCTTTCCGCTCGCGTACATGAAGGACGTTCGGGGGATACGCTCGTCGAGGGCCTTCGCGCGGAGGTTCGGCGCCCCGCGCGGCCGGGACGAGGCGCCCACGGGGGAGCGCTTCGCCCACGTGGCCGCGGCGGCGCAGGCGGCGCTCGAGAGGGCCATCCTCCACCTGGCGGAGCACGCGAAGCGCCTCACCGGTTCGCGCTACCTCTGCCTGGGCGGCGGCGTGGCGCTGAACAGCGTGGCGAACGGCATCCTCCTGCGGACGGGGCTGTTCGAGGACCTCTGGATCCAGCCGGCGGCGAACGACGCGGGCCTCGCGCTGGGCGCGGCCTTCAGCGTGTGGCATGAGGACTTCGCGGGGCCGCGGCGCTTCGCCATGGAGCACGCATACTACGGTCCGGGCTATTCGGACGAGGAGATCCGGGATGTCCTCTCGAACTCCAAGGTCCGCTTCGAGAAGGTCTCCGACCCGGCCGACCACGCCGCGCGGCTCCTGACCGGGGAGCGCATCGTGGGCTGGTTCCAGGGGCGGATGGAGGCCGGCCCGCGGGCGCTCGGCGGGCGCTCGATCCTCGCGCACCCGCGGCGCGCGGAGATGAAGGACATCCTGAACCGCAACGTGAAGCACCGGGAGTCGTTCCGGCCCTTCGCGCCGAGCGCGATCTTCGAGCGGACGCGGGAGTACTTCGACATCGACCGGCCGTCGCCCTACATGCTCCTCGTGTGCGACGTGCGGCCGGAGAAACGGGCGGAGGTCGAGGCGATCACCCACGTCGATGGGACGGCAAGGCTGCAGACCGTGACCGAGAGGGAGAGCGCCCTCTATCACCGGCTTGTAACGCGCTTCGGCGAGTTGACGGGTACGCCGGTGGTGCTCAACACGTCATTCAACATCCGTGGCGAGCCCATCGTATGCTCGCCCGAAGACGCTCTGCGGTGCTTCTTCTCCACGGGCATGGACGACCTCGTCATGGGGGGGTTCCACGTCCGGAAGTAGGCGTCGCGGGCGCGGTCGGGCGTAACGGAGGCGTGACATGGCTGTCGTGCCCGGGGCGGACCACTGCCCGAAGGTCGTGGTCGTCATGCCGGCGTACAACGCGGAATCGACGGTCGAGCAGACGTGGCGCGACATCCCCGAGGGCACCGTGGACGAGGTGATCCTCGTGGACGACTGCAGCCGCGACCGGACGGTGGAAGTCGCACGGGCCCTCGGCATCACGGTGATCGCCCGGGATCGCAACGGGGGCTACGGCGCGAACCAGAAGACCTGCTACGACGAGGCGCTCCGCCGTGGCGCCGATATCGTGGTCATGGTGCATCCGGATTACCAGTACGACAGCCGGCTGATCCCCTTCTTCACGGGTTTCGTCTGGAAGGGGATCTGCGATGTCATGCTGGGCTCGCGCATCCGCACGCGCCGCGAGACGCTCGCGGGCGGGATGCCCGTGTACAAGTACCTCGCCAACCGCTTCCTGACGTTCGTGGAGAACGTCGCCCTCGGGCAGAACCTGGGCGACTTCCACTCCGGTTTCCGCGTCTATCGGCGGGCCGTGCTGGAGACGGTGCCCTACCACCTGAACTCCGACGACTTCGTCTTCGACTCCCAGTTCCTGGCGCAGGCGGCGGCCCTCGGGTTCCGGATCGGCGATGCGCCGGTGCCGGTGCGGTACTTCGCGGAGGCGTCGTCGATCGGTTTCCGGCGCTCCCTGGTCTACGGTGTGCGGACCCTCGGGGTGCTCGCCCGTTACTGGCTGCACCGCCTGCGTCTGTGGCGGCAGCCGCTGTTCAGGCCGGCTCCGGGGACGGCGCCGGGCGACCGCGTCGCCTGAGGACGCGCCCTGCCGGCGGACGTGCGCCCGAGGGGCCTCCGGGGGGGGAGCGGCGCACCGGTCCCGATCCCCGCCGCCGGGGGCTCCGCGGTGAACCCCGCGGATGGTCGGGGACCGCGTTGCGGCTTCGCCGGGGCGCCGGCTGGTATCCTTGGCGAGTCTGCGGCCCTGGCGCAGGCGAAGGACGCCGGGACGGGCGGGGCCGACGACGCGGCCGACGGAGACGGACATGGGACTCAGCGTGGGCGTGGCGGGGGCGACCGGCGCCGTGGGCGAGGAGCTTCTCAGGCTGCTCTCGGAGCGGCGCCGGCTGCCGGTCGGGAGCCTGCGCGCCTTCGCCTCCGCCGGGTCGGCGGGCCGTCGGCTGCCGTTCGCCGGGGGAGAGGTCCTGGTCGAGGATCTGGGACGCGCCGACTTCGGGGGGCTCGACCTCGTGTTCTTCTCCGCGGGGGCGGCCCGCTCGCGGGAGTTCGCCCCCGCCGCCGTGGCGGCGGGCGCCGTGGTGGTGGACAACTCCTCGGCATTCCGCATGGACCCCGCGGTGCCGCTGGTGATCCCGGAGGTGAACCGGCACGCCCTCGCGGCGCATCGGGGGATCGTCGCCAACCCGAACTGCACGACCGCCGTGGCGCTCATGGCCGTGGCGCCGCTGCACCGGGCGGTCGGCCTCCGGTCGCTGCGCGTGGCCAGCTACCAGGCGGCGTCGGGCGCCGGCGCCCGGGCGATGGCGGAACTCCTCACCGAGACGGGCCGCGTCCTGGCGGGTGAGCGGGCGGCCTCGCACGTGTTCCCGTGGCCGTTACCGTTCAACGCGATCCCTCACATCGGCGCGTTCCTGCCGGACGCCTACACGGAGGAGGAGCGCAAGATGCGGGAGGAATCCCGGCGGATCCTCGAGGCGCCGGGGCTTCGCGTCTCGGCCACGTGCGTGCGGGTCCCCGTACTGCGGTCCCACTGCGTCGCGGTCTGGGCGGAGACGGAGGGCCCCCTGGTGGCGCGGGAAGCGCGCGCCCTGCTCGAGCAGGCCGAGGGAGTGAAGGTCTTGGACGATCCGGAGAGGCTCGCGTACCCTATGCCCGTCTCGGCGACCCGCGAGGACCGCGTTCTCGTGGGACGGATCCGCGACGGGGATCCCCCCGGTCACGAGGTGCTGCTGTTCGCCGCCGGGGATCAGCTGCTGAAGGGCGCGGCGCTGAACGCCGTTCAGATCGCGGAGACGCTGGCGGTCGATGGCCTCCTCTGACGGGGCGGACGGAGGGCGGGAGGGAGATACATGGACCTGAAGGAGATCGAGCGCATCCTCGAACTCATGCGGGAGCACGAACTGGTCGAGGTGGAACTCGATGATCACGAGAAGGGCGTCCACCTGAAGTTCCGGAAGTCGCCGCCCCCGGCCCCGCTCGGGCCGACGATCATGCCCACGCTGGCGGCGCCCGTCCCGATGCCCATGATGCCCGCCGCGGTGACGGCGGTTGCGGCACCCGGCGGGCCGGAGACGGTGCGGAAGGAGCGCGATCCGAACCTCGTCGACGTCCCGTCGCCCATGGTGGGCACCTTCTACCGGGCGCCCAGCCCCGACGCGAACCCCTACGTCGAGGTCGGCCAGCGCATCGGGGAGGAGACCGTGGTCTGCATCATCGAAGCCATGAAGGTCATGAACGAGATCAAGGCGGAGGTTGCCGGGGAGGTCGTGGAGATCCTCGTCCAGAACGGCGAGGCGGTCGAGTTCGGTCAGCCGCTCTTCGTGGTCCGGCGCGGGTAGGCGGGCCGATCACCGTGTTCAACCGCATCCTCATCGCCAACCGCGGGGAAATCGCCCTCCGGGTGCTGCGGGCCTGCAAGGAGCTCGGCATCCAGACGGTCATGGTGTATTCGAAGGCCGACGAGAAGGCGATGTACCTGCGCCACGCCGACGAGACGATCTGCATCGGCCCGGCGCCCTCGTCGGGCTCGTACCTGTCGATACCCAACATCATCTCGGCGGCCGAGATCGCGGACGTCGACGCCATCCACCCCGGCTACGGCTTCCTGTCGGAGAACCCGCACTTCGCGGAGATCTGCCGTTCCTCCAACATCGAGTTCATCGGCCCGCCGGTGGACGTGGTGCGCATGATGGGGGACAAGGCGCGGGCCCGGGCGGAAGCCGAGAAGGCCGGGCTGCCGATCGTCCCGGGGTCGAGCGGGACGATCGGGGACGAGGAGGAGGCGCTGTCCGTCGCGCGGCAGATCGGCTACCCGGTCCTCATCAAGGCCAGCGCCGGGGGGGGCGGCCGCGGGATGCGACTGGCGCACAACGACATCTCGCTGCAGAACGCGCTGCACCAGGCCCGCGCCGAGGCGGAGGCGGCGTTCGGCGACGGCACGGTGTACATCGAGAAGTGGATCGAGCAGCCGCGGCACGTCGAGGTGCAGATCCTCGGCGACGCCCGTGGGAACATCGTGCACCTCTTCGAGCGCGATTGTTCCGTGCAGAGGCGGAACCAGAAGGTCGTGGAGGAGTGCCCCTGCGCCTCGCTGGCCGAGAAGGTGCGGCGGAACATCCAGCGAGCCGCGGTGCGGCTCGCCAAGTCGATCGGCTACGTCAATGCCGGTACCGTGGAGTTCATCGTCGACCGGGACGACCGCTTCTACTTCATCGAGGTGAACGCGCGCATCCAGGTGGAGCATCCGATCACCGAGATGGTGACGGGGATCGACCTCGTGAAGGAGCAGATCCGCGTCGCCTCGGGGGAGAAACTGAGCTTCTCCCAGGACGACGTGACGGTCCGCGGGCATGCGATCGAGTGCCGGATCAACGCCGAGGATCCGGACGACGAGTTCCGCCCCTCGCCGGGGCGGATCCGCGGGTTCATCCCGCCGGGCGGGATGGGAGTGCGCCTGGACACGCATGTCTTCGCGGGCTACGACGTCCCGCCGAACTACGATTCGCTGATCGCGAAACTCGTGGTGCACAAGCGGTCGCGTGACGAGGCCATCGTGACCATGCGACGCGCGCTGGACGAGTTCGTCATCGAGGGCATCAAGACGAACCTGCCGCTCCATCGGCGCATCATGCGCCACGCCTCCTTCGTATCGGCGCGGCACAACACGGCGTTCCTCGAGGGTCTGGTGGCGAGGAAGTGACATGGATGGAAGCCCCCGCCGGGGTCTGGGCCGGGCGATCGCGATCCTGAACATCGCGTTCGGGGTGTCGATCTCCCTGTACCTCATACCTGTCTCGCTCTCGGCTCCCGCGTGGTGGACCTCGGCGCCGCCGTGGGTGCGGGCGGTGAGCCTCTCCCTCGCGGCGATCACGTGCGGCCTGGTCGTGGCGTTCCTCGCGCTCCTCGTGCGGGACCTGCTGCGGGGCGAGACCGGCCGGTACGTGCTCTCCCGCAGCGAGGAGGGGACCGCCCGGATCTCTCTCCGGGCGATACAGGCGAGCCTGCTCCGGCGGGCCCGCGAGGTGCCGGAGGTCGCCGGGGCGAAGGTCACGGTGCGGAGACCGCGGCGGCAGCAGCTGCGGGTGGAGATCTCGTTCGCCACGGCGGAGGACCGTGACGCCATCGCGGTCTCGGAGGCCCTGAAACGGGCCCTCCGGGAGCGCCTCGCGGACCTCGTGCATCCGGACGGCGGCATGGAGGCGGTGTTCGACGTGCGCGTGGAGAGCCTCGTGGCCTCCGGCGCGAAGGCCGCCGAGACGGCGCCGGCCGAGAAGCCGGGCGAGCCGTTCACCGGTCCCCGGTACCCGGTGGACTGAACGACGAGCTCCGGCAGCCCCCATGGCGGTCAGAACGGGGAGGGACCCGGCTCCGCGGGCGCGCGCCGCCGGCAGGCGGCCAGCGCGACCTGCCCAACGCCGCGCGCGGTCGGAGCCGGCGCTCGCGGCGGGTCGCGGCCTGCGTGAGCCTCGGCGGCCCTGACAGGGGAGAGGCGGAGGCGGCCGGACGGAGCCGGTCCGGGAGGACGGCGAAGGGCCGATGCGGAGTGCTCGCGCCCGGCGCGAGGGGCTGCCGGGCCGGGGGCGCAGCGCGGGACCGGTGTCCCCGTGAGACGCGGCCGCATGGTGTCCGGTATCGCGGGATTCCGTCATCGCCGGCGAGTCCCGGGTGCGGTCTCCGCGGTCGTGACATTGCACTAATTCCCTTCCTCGATGGTGCTTGTGGCGATAGTATCTTTTGCTGGGCCGGTGAATCCTGGCCCCGGCAGACGTGGCCGTGGCGCTCACGATTCATCGCAGAGGAGGGGAGGGGAGCGACTTCGATGAGGCGCAGATCGCTGGTGATCGTGGCGGGGGCCGTGCTCCTGGCGTCGGGACTTTCGCTCTCGGCGGAGTCCGTCGTGCGCCTGGAGGTCCTGAGCGGGGACGTCGTCTGGTACTCCACCGAGGAGGGGACGACCCGTCCCGCGGTGGCCGGCGACACGCTGGCCCCGGGCGATGGACTGGTCCTGTCCGAGCGGGCGACGGCGACCGTGTTCTTCGAGGATGGATCGCGCCTCGACGCCTCCGGGCCATGCCACGTCCGGTTCCTCGTGATCGGCGAGCACGCGCGGACGGTGGAGCTGTTCTACGGCACCATCAACCGCCTCCGGGTCGGTGACGTGCCCACGGGGATCGTGACGCCGGCCGACGTCTACGCGGTGGTCCGCAACGGTGATCTGTTCATGCGCGCCGAGATGCAGATCGAACCGCAGCGGACGACGGTCTGGCTGCGCGAAGGGCAGGACGCGCGTTGCGGCCACGGCGCCAGGTGCGAGACGCTCGTGGTGAACAACCCCCGGGTGTTCCTCACGACGCACTGCTGCCCGAAGCCCGTCACGGTGGTCGCGCCGGTGGGGCTGCCGGCGATACCTCCGGTGTTCTACCCGCTGATCCCGCCCATCCAGCGGCGGGAGATCTACGACGACCCGTACGTGGATCCGCGGGACTCGAGTTACTTCGGTCGGGTTCTGCGTTGACCGGGCGCCGGGGGCGGGTGGGGCAGGACGAGGGTTTGCAGGGGAAGGCGAGGGGCGGACGATGAGACACGGACCGCTGGCCATCGTGGTCGCGATCCTCCTCGTCGCTCCGGCGTTGGCCGAGGAGGAGGCCGAGCGGCCCGTGCAGCCCCCCGTCTATGACCCGGAGTTCCTGCCCCCGGGCTACCTCGAGGGGGAGAGCCCCGAGACCCCGGCGACGGACACGGAGGAGGCCATCCGGCGCGTCGAAACGTACGAGGACGCGGTCCTCTACGGATCGGAGACGCCCCCCGGCCTGTTCCTCCGCCTCGCCGAGGACTGGCTCTACACCTCGGAGATCGGGACGCGCGGCATCGGGCACATCCCCCTCTGGCCGCGGGGCGCGTTCAAGCTCGGTCCCGTGCTCGTGTTCCCCTACCTGACCGGGAGCGTCACCTGGTCCAGCAGCGGCTACTTCGCCGAGGAAAGCGACTTCGGCCGGCCGGAAGCAGACGTCGACGAATCCGATTTCTATGCGACCGTCGGCGGCGGGTTCACCGGGCAGTACCTCGTGCTCGGCGGCCGGGGGACGCTCACCTTCGGGCTCGACTACCGGCATCACTTCCTCCTCGGCAACGATCTGGGCTCGGAGGACGAGATCGTCGGTGGCCTCGGTTTCGCGTACACCATCCGGCCGGGGATCTGGGTGGCCGGGGGGATCAAGGCCGAGTACCTGGTGGAGCCGATCCGGCTGGAGGATCAGGGGCCGTCGCGGCGGTTGCGGATCTACCCGTACTTCGACATCGGGTTCAATGACGTCCTGAACACGCTGTTCAACGTCGAGTTCGGGATCGACTACACGTACGTCACCTACGAGGACGAGTGGGAGGAGGCCGGGGATTACGGCCAGTGGAACGCCCACGTGAAGGTGTCCTACCCCGTGTTCCGCGAGACGACTCGCGTCTACGTCCGCTACGACTATTTCTGGGACGACGACCGCAGCGAAGACGGAGGCGAACTCTCGGGCGGGCACCAGCTGTCGGCGGGAGTGGAGGGCGCGATCCCCATCGGGAGCGGGGGGCGCCTCGAGGGCTTCGTGGAGGCGGGCTACCGGCGCGACGTGTACGACCAGGAGGACTTCGAGAGCCTCCCCGAGGACGACGACGACGAGGACGGGACGGTCGTCCTCGGCGCCGGCCTGCGGTATTTCGCGGGCGCGCGGACCACGCTCGAGCTGCACCTCCTGCGGACGTTCGAGCACTCGTCCCGGGGGAACTACCAGATCACGGACCGCGCGGACTTCTGGATCACGCGCATCCTGAGGCACGACCTCCTCGGCAGGCTGGGCGCGTACGTCGAACGCAACGAGCCCAGTTCTGACGACGATGTCGCGGGAAGCACGGTCTGGCGCTGGGGCGTCGGCATCGGCATCCGCTACCTCGCCGCCGACTGGATGGACCTGTTCTTCGACGTGGACTACTCGAGCACGTTCGACGACGACGAGTACTACGACGACTCGGAGTTCCGCGCCACTCTCGGCGTCGACCTCTACTTCTGGTAGTCGTCCGCCGAAGCCGTGCCCGGCGGCGGCCGAGCCGGTGCGGCCCCCCGGCGTGCCGCGGAGGTGAACCTTGCGTCGATACCTGTGCTTCCTCGCCGCCGCGGCGCTGTGGGCCGTGGTCCTTCTGACCGCGGGCGGGGCCGGCGGTCAGGAGTCGGCTGCGGGCCCTCCCGGCACCGAGTACACGCTCGTCGTGGGGGACCGCATCCAGCTCGTCGTGGACGGCAAGGAGGAGTATGGCCGGGAGATGTCGGTCCCGGCGAACGGCGAGGTCTCCATGCCGCCGATCGGGCGGCTGCGGCTCCTTGGCCGTACCACGGCGGAACTCGAGATCGAGATCGCGAAGCGACTGGTCGAGCGGGGAGTGCTGCAGAACCCCAGCGTGTTCGTCCTCATCAGCGAGTACGCGCCGCGGCAGGTGTTCCTGATCGGCGCCGTGACTTCGCGCATCCCGCTGCCGGTGCACACGCGCTACGGCATTCTCGAAGTCCTGTCGATGGCGGGCGTGTCGCCCGCGGCGGCCGATTTCCGGAACATCACCATCATGCGCCGGCGAGAGGACGGCGAGCCGTTCCGGTTCACGGTGAACGTCGAGGACGTCCTCGTGAAGGGTGACTTCCGGAAGAACGTTATCGTGATGTCGAACGACGTGATCTACATCACGGCCCTGAAGGATCTCTCCCAGACCGCCTACGTCTACGTCCTGGGCAAGGTCGGGAGTCCGGGAAGGTATCCGTTCATGCCCGGGCGGGACACGATGACGCTCACCAAACTCATCGCCCTCGCCGGCGACTTCCACCAGTTCGCGCAGCAGAGCGCGGTCAAGATCCTGCGCAAGGAAGGGAACCGCACGATCTCGATCGAGGTCGACTTCGACGAGATCATCGACCTCGAGCAGCAGGACGTCGTCCTGCAGCCCGACGACCTCGTGTACGTTCCCGAGAGCCCGATCTGAGATGGCCGGCAAGTCCCCCCGCATCCTGTCGAGGAAGGAGGGCAGCCACCTTCTCGACTACCTGCGCCTCCTGCTGAAGCGCCTGTGGCTCATCGTGGGCATCTTCGTCATCGTCGTGGGCATCGTCGGCTTCGCCACGATCCAGGCCACGCCCCTGTACCGGGCGCAGGCCGTCGTCAACATCCAGCAGCCACGCGCGATCGTGGGCGCGGGCGACATCGCGGGCTACTTCGAGAGCTACCAGTTCGGCGGGCTCTACTTCCAGACGCAGTACGCGCTGCTCTCGCAGCGATCGACCGTGCTGGAGATGGTCGAGCGGCAGGACCTCGCGCTGTGGCCGGAATTCGAGGGGCTATCGACGAGCGAGATCGTCCAGATGCTCGTCGGGACGATCGAGGTGTCCCCGCGCAAGAGCACCACACTGGTCGACGTGGCGATCGTCAGCAGCCGCGCGGAGATCTGCCACAAGGTCTGCAACGCGCTCATCGAGGCGTTCCAGGAGATCCAGGCGCGACGCCAGCGGACGAGCCTCGAGGACACCCTGAACGCCCTCGAGACGAAGTGGACGCAGTACCAGACCAAGGTGAACCTGGTGGAGGGGGAGATCGCGGAACTCCTGGAGCGCTACCGCACGGACCGGGAGACCTTCCTCGACGAGTTCAGCCACAAGCGGGCCCGTCTCGCGGAGATGCAGACGAAGGTGGACGAGGCCCGGACGGATCTGGCGAGAAGGCAGCCGCTGTTCGACGAGATCGCGGCGGTCCTCACGAAAGCCGACGGCGCGGGGCTCGCCTCGCTCCACAAGCACCCGGCGCTCCAGGAGGACTCGCGGATCGTGAGCCTCGAGACGGACGTCCTGCTGAAGGAGCGGACGCTCGTGTCGCTCCTCTCGGAATACGGTCCGAACGACACCAAGGTCGTGGCGGTGAAGGACGCGCTCGCGGAGGCGCAGACGCTCCTCGCGAGGGAGAAGGACCTGTTCCTCCACCGGTACTACCAGGACCACGTCGCGCTGCAGAAGACGCTCGCCCTCTACGAGGAGATGCGCGACCGGACCCGTGACGAGTTCCGCGAGCTGTCGGCGCTCCGACGACAGTACGACGGGTTCCTGGCGGACATCGAACGCTACAAGGCCGAGTCGGAACGTTACTTCGCGGCGTGGGACAAACTCCAGTCCAGCAAGTCGGACGACATGAAGCCCGTGACCATCGTGGAACGGGCGGAAGCGCCCGTGAGCCCGTTCAAGCCCAACAAGCGGGCGAACATGATGCTGGGGGTGGTCCTCGGGCTCCTCCTCGGCATCGTGGTGGCGTTCTTCCTCGAGTACATGGACGACACGATCAAGACGAAGGAGGAGCTCGAGAGGATCACCGACATCCCGCTGTTCGGCGTGATCCCGAACATCACCTCCCGGCGCGCCGACGTGCTGACCCGCGACCTGTACGCCTACCAGCAACCCAAGTCGACGGTGTCCGAGGCGTTCCGCGGCATCCGCACGGCGCTCTCCTACAGTTCGCAGCGGAAGGAGAACCGCGTCTACCTTCTCACCTCCTCGGGGCCGCGCGAGGGCAAGACCACGACCGCCATCAACGTCGCCACGGTCATGGCGTACAGCGGGACGAGGACCGTGCTGGTGGACGCCGACCTGCGCAAGCCGCGGGTGCACCAGTCGTTCTCGCTCGACAACAAGAAGGGGCTGAGCACCGTCATCATCGGAGAGGCCGACCTCAAGAGCGTCATCCAGCCGAGCGGCGTCCCGGGGCTCGATGTCCTGACGAGCGGGCCGATCCCGCCGAACCCCTCCGAACTCCTCGGCCGCGATCGCATGGCCGAGATCCTGCAGGAACTTCGCACCCACTACGACCGGGTCCTGCTCGACTCCCCGCCGCTCGGAGCCGTGACGGACGCGGCGGTTCTCGGGCGCATCGTGGACTCCGTCATCCTCGTGGTCCACGCCGGGCGGACGCGGCGCAAGCTCATCGAACGCGGCCTGGAGCAGTTGGCGCAGATCAACGTCGACGTGTCCGGGATCGTCCTGAACAACCTGAAGGTGGGGCGGCGACGCTACTACCCCGGGTACTACCACTACTACTACTACTACTCGTCGTACTACGGGCAGGCGGACGGCAAGGGCGGCAAGGCGCGCAAGGGCGGGAAGGGCGACAGCGCGTGACGGGGCACGACGGGCGCCCCGCGGCCGGCCTGCGTCCGGCCTGGCGGCCGGCGTTGCGGAGCGCCTGTTTCCTGCTGCCCGCCGCCTTCGCGCTGTGGTGGGGCCTGAGGCTCGCGGTGGCGGCGTGGTCGGTGGGCGGCTTCGGGCCCGGCGGGGGGCAGGACTTCGACCCGCTTGTCGCGATCCTGCGAGGGGGCTCGGCAGACTCGGGCGTCGGAGTCACCGCGGCCCAGCTCGAGCGGGCCGATCGGCTGGCGGTGAACGACCCGCGATACGTGTTCCGGCTCGGACTGTGGTGGTCGCGTGAGGCCGGCGAGACCGGCGCGGGGGGGCCCTCGGCCGCGCCGATCCGGGACGCCTTCGCGGAGGCGGCGCGGCGTGCGCCGACCGACGGGGTGCTGCGCTACTACCTCGCCGAGGCGTCGCGACGCCTCGGGCTGCTGGAAGACGGCGATGCGGAGGCGCGGGCGGCGCTCCGCCTTGCGCCCCTGAACGCCGCGGTGAAGAGCCGCGTCGCGCGTTACCTCCTCGAGCGGTCGGAAGGGGGCTCGGGCGGAGACCTCCTGGGGCCGACGCTCCGCAGCCTCGAGGGGGATCTGGCAGGGGCCGTGGAGTTCCTGCGGGCCCGGGCGGACCTCCCGGACGAGGACCTGGCGGCGATCGTGGAGCGGTCGGAGATCGTGCCGGCTTTCGCGCTCGATCTCCTCGGTCGCTGCGGGCGGTGGGAAGCGGCGCTCTCTCTGGCCCGGAAGTGGGAACGCGAGGGGGTGGTTCTGTCGGGCGAAGAGGGGAGGACGAGGCTCGCGAGGGCGGCGTCCCGGCTCGCGGCGGGGGATGCCGCGGGCGGGCTGGAGGACGCGGAAGCGGCCCGGGCGGCGCTCGGTGCGGCGTTCCGCGGCGGGACCGTCCTGGCGGAGGCGCGACTGCGGACGGGCGACGTGCGCGGGGGGTTGGCGGCGCTGGGCGAGGCCCTCGCCGCGGGAGCGCCGGTGGCGGAGGCGGCGCGGCTGAGCGCGCTGGAGACCGTGCCGGCCGGTGACGCGGTCGAGTTCTGGCGCCGGCGCGCGCTGGGCGGCCTCCCCGCGATGCGCCTGGAACTCGCGAGGGCGCTGTTCCGCTCCAGGCGCGATGAGGAGGGGCAGGAGGTCGCGCGGGCGCTCCTCGAAGTGCCCGAAACCGCCGGCGAGGCGAACTACCTCCTGGCGCTGTCGTTCGTGCGGGCCGGGAGCCGCCCGATCGCCCGGAGGTACGCGGAGGAAGCGGCAGCCATCGATCCGCGGAACGAGGCGTATCGCAGTCTCCTCGAAGAGGTGACGCGCTGATGCCGGCACTGCCTCGACTCTGGTGGACCGCCGTCGCGCTCGTCGCGGCCCTGGCGCCGATTCCCATGGGCTCCGTCAACACGGAGTGGTCCATGCCGCTCGCCGTGGCGTGCACCGCCCTCGGACTTCTCGGGTTCAGCCTGCCCGCCGCGGGGGGCGAGCGCGGCGCGTCCCGCGTCCCGACGGCCCTGCTGCCGATCGCCGCCCTGGCGCTTCTCGCGGTCTTGCAGGCGGTGCCCCTGCCCCGGTGGGCGGTGTCCGTGCTGTCCCCCGAGAGGCTGCGCCTGCCCCCGCCGCCGGGACCGTCCGGGTCCCTGCCCCTGTCGGTCCAGGCGGCCGCGACGCTGGAGTGGGCGGTCATGCTGCTCGGCGTGTTCTACCTGTCGGCCGCGGTGGCGCGGCAGGGGTCGCGGGCCGGCTTCCGACTGCTGGCGGCCGTCGGGGCATTGCACGCGGCGGCCGCGCTCGCGCTGTTCGAGTTCGGCGTCACGGGCCACACCCGTTTCCTCTTCGTGTACCGCCTGCCGGAGGTCCTCACCCCGTTCGCGACGTACCCCAACAAGAACCACTTCGCCGGACTCATGGTCATCTGCGCGGGGGGCGCGTTCGCGATCCTCTTCCGGCGGTGGGGGCTCGCCATCCGCAAAACGGCGGACCTCGGTTTCGGGGCGCGGTTGTCGGCCCTGACCGGCCGCGGGTTCCTGCGGCTCATGGCGCCGGGCGCCGGCATCGTGCTGATGGTCCTCGCCATCCTCGGGAGCGGATCCCGGGGCGCCGCGCTGGCGCTCTTCGGAGCGCTCCTGACCGTGGCGGTCGCCGGCGCGTTCCTGCGGCGGCGGAGCCTCGTCCTGCCGGTCCTGGCCATCGCCGTGCTGGGGGCCGGCGGCGCGTGGGTGGCGGCCAAGGGGAAGTCGGTGTCGGTGGTGGAACGACTCGTCCCCGGGGGGCGGTACCTGAACCGGCCCCGCCTCTGGCGCAACAGCGTCGAGGTCGCCCTGCGCTACCCGATGACGGGGTCGGGGCTCGGCACCTTCGCCTACGTGTTCCCGCCCTACCAGGAGTTCGAGCCGGAACGGGCGTTCACCCACGCGGAGAGCGACTGGGTGCAGCACGCGGTCGAAGCGGGCGTGCCCGGCGTCGCCGCCGTGCTGCTGGTGGCGCTCCTCGCGCTTCGCCAGGCCGGGCGGGCGTGGCGGCGCGCGGGGGTGCACCGGTGCCTGCTCGTCGGCGGGTGCGTCGGTCTCGGCGGCATCGTCCTGCACGGGTTCCTCGACATCCCGCTTCACATCCCCGCGAACCTCGTGGCCGCGGGCGTGCTCCTCGGGAGCGTGCTCGGGGTGCGGGAGCGCGCGCCGCCGGCGGAGACACAGGGAGGGACAGGGCCATGAGAGCGCTGGTGACGGGTGGGGCGGGCTTCCTCGGTTCACACCTGTGCGACCGCCTGCTCGCGGACGGGTGCGAAGTCATCGCCATGGACAACCTCGTGACCGGCAGCCTCGCGAACATCGAGCACCTCTTCGGTCGCGACGGATTCCGCTTCGTGCGGCACGACGTCACGGAGTTCATCCACGTACCGGGTCCTCTCGACCTGATCCTGCACTTCGCCTCGCCCGCGAGTCCGATCGACTACCAGGAGCTGCCGATCCAGACCCTGAAGGTGGGGGCTCTGGGCACGCACAAGACGCTGGGTCTCGCGCGCGAGAAAGGGGCCCGCTTCCTGCTGGCGAGCACCTCCGAGGTGTACGGGGACCCTCTGGTCCATCCGCAGCCCGAGGAGTACTGGGGGAACGTGAACCCGGTGGGACCGCGCGGCGTCTACGACGAGGCGAAGCGCTTCGCGGAAGCCATGACGATGGCCTACCACCGGTATCACGGACTCGACACGCGGATCGTGCGGATCTTCAACACGTACGGCCCGCGCATGCGACTCCGGGACGGCCGGGCTCTTCCCGCGTTCATGGCGCAGGCGTTGCGCGGCGAGGCGCTCACGGTCTTCGGCGACGGCCTCCAGACGCGTTCTTTCTGCTACGTTTCCGACCTCGTCGAGGGGATCATCCGTCTGTCCCGGTCCGACTGCCCGGACCCCGTGAATATCGGCAATCCGGCGGAGATCACGATCCTCGAGTTCGCGAAGACCGTGCTCGAAGTGACCGGGAGCCACAGCCCCGTCGTCCACCGGCCGCTACCGGTGGACGATCCCAAGGTTCGTCAGCCGGACATCCGCAAGGCGCGGGCGCTCCTCGGCTGGGAACCGCGAGTGGACCTCGGGGAGGGGCTGCGGTTGTCGCTGGCCTACTTCCAGGAGAAGATCCGTGAAGACGCTCAGAGAGAAGATCGATGACCATTCCGCGGTCGTGGGGGTCGTGGGCCTCGGCTACGTAGGCCTTCCTCTCGTCGTCGAGTTCCTGCGCGCCGGGTACCGGGTGCATGGCGTGGATGTGGTCCCCGCGAAGGTGGAGTCGCTGAAGCAGGGACGCTCGTACGTGCAGGACGTGCCCAGCGAGGCGATCGCTCCCTACGTGAAGGACGGGCGCTTCACGGTGGACACCGGGTTCGACCGGATCGGAGAGGCGGACGCGGTCTCGATCTGCGTGCCGACGCCGCTCGGCAAGACCAAGGACCCGGACCTGACGTTCGTCGTCGACGCCACGGAGGCGGTGGCGAAGCACCTCCGGCGCGGGCAGCTGATCGTGCTCGAGTCCACCACGTACCCGGGGACGACGGAGGAGCTTCTCCTGCCGATCCTCTCGCGCGGGGGGCTGCGGGTGGGCGAAGACTTCCATCTCGCCTTCTCCCCCGAGCGGGTGGACCCCGGCAACCCGAAGTACGGCGTCCGGAACACGCCGAAGGTCGTGGGCGGCATGACCCCGAAGTGCACGGACGCGGCCGCCCGCCTCTACGGGAAGGCCATCGACCGCATCCACCCCGTGAGCAGCACGGCGGCGGCGGAGACGGTGAAGCTGCTGGAGAACACGTTCCGCAGCGTGAACATCGGACTCGTGAACGAGACGGCGATCATCTGCAGCCGTCTCGGTCTGGACGTCTGGGAGGTGATCGAGGCGGCGGCCACGAAGCCCTTCGGCTTCATGCCGTTCTACCCGGGGCCCGGCCTCGGCGGACACTGCATCCCCATCGACCCGCTCTATCTGTCATGGAAGATGCGGGAGCTCAACTACCGCGCCCGGTTCATCGAGCTCGCGGCGGAGATCAACGCGCTGATGCCCGAGTACGTGGTGGGCAAGGTCGTCGCGGGCCTGAACCGCCTGAAGAAGGCGGTGAACGGCTCCCGCGTGCTCGTGCTGGGTGTCGCGTACAAGCGCGACATCGAGGACACGCGCGAATCCCCGGCCATCGACGTCATCAAGCACCTGCGCGAGATGGGTGCCGAGGTGGCGTACCACGATCCGTTCGTCCCGGTGCTGACGACGGAGGGCGGATCGATGAAGTCGGTGCCGCTCGACGGAGGCGGCTTCGACTGCGCGGTGATCACGACGGACCACCGGGGTGTGGACTACGCGGGCGTCGTGGCCTCGTTCCCCCTGGTCGTGGACGCGCGCAACGCCACGAAGGGCATCCGGGCGGAGAACGTGGTGAAGCTGTGAGTCGTCGGCTGCTCGTCACGGGAGGCGCCGGGTTCATCGGCTCGCACCTCTGCGAAGCCCTCCTTGCGCGCGGCGACGAAGTGGCGGTTGTCGATGACCTGAACGAGGAGTTCGACGGCGCGCGGAAGTTCGCCGCGGTGAAGCGTCTGTCCGGGCGGCCGGGCTTCTCGTTCCACCGGCTGGACATCCGCGACGGCCCGGCGCTGCGTGCGCTGCTCGGCGGAGCGCGGTTCGCCGGCATCATCCACCTCGCGGCGCGGCCGGGGGTGCGCGAGTCCGTGCGCGACCCGGAGCGCTCGGTGGACGTCAACGTGCGCGGCACCTGCGCGGTACTCGTGGAGTGGGCGCGGGCCGGCGGGGGGCCGTTCGTCTTCGCATCCTCCTCGTCGGTCTACGGGGACCGCCGGGATCCCCCGTTCTCCGAGGACGACCGCACGGATGCGCCCGCGTCGCCCTATGCGGCCTCGAAACTCGCCGGCGAGCTGCTCGTGGGCGCGTTCGCGAGGCTGCACGGGTTTCCGGCGGCGTGCCTCCGCTACTTCACCGTGTACGGCCCGGGGCAGCGACCGGGCATGGCCATCAGCCGGTTCGTCTCCCTTCTGGAGGAGGGGCGTTCGCTGACGCTCTATGGCGACGGCTCCTCGCGGCGGGACTACACGTACGTGTCCGACGCCGTCCGGGGCACGATCCTGGCCCTCGACCGCGCCGACGGAGTGCGGACTCTGAACCTCGGCGGAGGGCACCCCGTCTCCCTGCGGGAACTCGTCCGCGCGATCGGCGACGCGGTGGGCCGCGAGCCGGAGGTCATCCACGGCCCGCCCGAGGCCGGCGACGTGGGAGTGACGTGGGCAGCCACGGAGAGGGCGGAGCGCGAGATCGGGTGGCGCGCCGAGGTGCCGCTCGAGGAGGGCCTGCGGCGCTACGTGGAGTGGACGAGGAGTCGCGCGCCGTGAGGCTTCTCCTCGTCGCCGGCGCCCGCCCCAACTTCGTCAAACTGGCTTCGCTCTGCCGGGCGCTCGATGCGGCGGGCGGGTTCGATCGCCGCATCGTCCACACGGGCCAGCACTACTCGGACGCCCTCTCGGACGTCTTCTTCACCGAACTCTCCATACCGCGCCCGGACGTCAATCTGGGCGTGGGGTCCGGCACGGGGGCATGGCAGACCGCGGAGATCATGCGGCGCTTCGAGGTGCCGCTCCTCGACGTCCGCCCGGACCTCGTCGTCGTCGTGGGGGACGTGAACTCCACGCTCGCGTGCGCGCTGACGGCGGTCAAGTCCGGCTTCCCGGTGGCCCACGTGGAGGCCGGGCTCCGGTCCTTCGACCTCCGGATGCCCGAGGAGACGAACCGGCGTGTGACCGACGCCGTCTCCGAGATCCTGTTCGTCTCGGAGAAGGCGGGAGTGGCGAACCTCGCCCGCGAGGGGATCGACCCGGGACGGGTCCACCTCGTGGGCAACGTGATGATCGACACCCTGCTCGAGCACCGCGAGCGGGCGCGGGCACGCGACGTGTGCGCGCGCTTCGGGGTCCGGCGCCGCGAGGTGGTCGTCGCCACGCTCCACCGTCCGGGGAACGTGGAGGACCGTGCGAGGCTGTCCGCGCTCTTCACGGGGTTGAGGCGGGTGTCGGAGCGGGTGCCGGTGCTCCTGCCCGCGCACCCGCGCACGGCGGCGGCGCTCGCATCCCTCGGCCTCGCGGGGACCGGTTCGCTCCGGATCATCGAGCCCCTCGGATATCTCGACTTCCTGGGACTCATCTCTGATGCTATGGCCGTCATCACGGACTCGGGAGGCATCCAGGAGGAGACGACGGTCCTGGGCGTCCCGTGCCTCACGGCCCGGGACAATACGGAGCGTCCGATCACCGTCGAGCAGGGGACGAACACGCTCGTGGGCTGCGACGCCGATCGCATCGTCCGCGAAGTGGACCGAATTCTGGGGGGGGAGCGTCCCGCGGGACGTGTGCCGGCGCTCTGGGACGGGCGAGCCGCCGATCGGATCGTGGGCGTGCTCGAGGCGCGGGAGGGCTGAACCGAGATGGCCCGATACCTCATCACCGGCGGAGCCGGCTTCATCGGGTCGAGCATCGCGGAGCGTCTCGTCACGCGCGGGGATTCGGTCATCGTGTTCGACGACTTCTCGACCGGCCGGCGCGAGAACATCGAGAGCGTTCGGAAGTGCCCCGAGTTCACCCTGGTGGAGGGCGACGTGCGCGACCCGGCGGCCGTCAGGGAGGTGGCCCGCCGCTGCGATTTCATCCTCCACCTGGCAGCGCTGACGAGCGTGCAGCGTTCGATGAAGGAGCCGCGGGAGTTCTGCGAGGTGAACATCGGCGGCACCCTGAACGTGCTTCTCGCGGCGGACGCCTACTCGCGGATCCGGCGGGTCGTATTCGCCTCCTCCTCGTCCGTCTACGGGGACAGCCCGACGCTGCCGAAGACGGAGAGCATGCAGAACAACCCGCTGTCGCCGTACGCGGTGAGCAAGATCGCCGGCGAGGACTACTGCCGGATGTTCAGTTCCTCGTACCGGGTCGACACGCTGTGCCTCCGGTACTTCAACGTGTTCGGTCCGCGACAGAGCATGAGCAGCAGCTACGCCGCCGTCATCCCGCGGTTCATCAGCGCCATCGGCAAGGGCAAGGAGCCGGTGATCTACGGGGACGGCAAGCAGTCCCGGGACTTCACGTACGTGGACAACGTGGTGGATGCGAACATCCTCGCGACGCAGACGACGAAGGCGAGCGGTGAGATCGTCAACATCGCCTGCAACAGCAGGGTCACGATCGAGGGCCTGGCGCGGTTCATCGGGACGCTCTTCGGGCGCGAGGTGAACCCCCGCTTCGAGAAGGCCAGGTCCGGCGATGTCCGGCACTCGCTGGCCGACATCACGAAGGCGAAGGAGCTGCTCGGCTACCATCCCCGGGTGGGCGTGGAGGAGGGGTTGCGCCTGACGGTGGAGTGGTCCCGTCCGCGCCTCCGGTGACCCCGGTGCAGGGGCCACGCCGGGCGAGGGGGTCGACCCGTGGTGCGGGACAGGCCGCCGACATCTCCGATGCGCGCACGATGGAGGCCGTGGGCCGCCGCGGGGCTCGTGGGGTCGCTCTTCATCCTCCTTTACCTGCCGCAATTCGTCTACCTGGTGTCGGTCGTGTGGCGTGAGGCCAGGTACTCGCACGGCTACCTCATCCCCGCCGTGAGCCTGTTCTGGCTCTGGACGCGGCGGCAGGCCCTGGGGGCCGTCCCCCGCGCCCCCGCGTCCGGCGGCTACGTCATCCTGGGGGTGGGCATCGTCCTGTGGCTGTGGGCGCAAGCCCGAGCGGTGAACGCGATCGCCCACGCCTCGATCCTCGTGTCGCTCTCCGGCATCGTCGCGGCGTCGCATGGCTACCGGCGCCTCCGGGCCGTGGCCTTCCCGCTGCTGTACCTCGTCTTCTGCTTCCCGGTGCCGAAGCGCCTGGACGACCTGTACGTCGTGCTGCCCCTCCAGAGCGTCGCCTCGCGGGCGGCGGAGAGCATCGTCTCCACGCTCGGAATCCCCGTTCTCCGCCAGGGGAACGTCCTCGAGGTGCCGGGCTCCGTCCTCCTCGTGGAGGAGGCGTGCAGCGGGATCCACTCGCTGTTCGCGCTGCTGGCGCTCGGCGTCGCGGCGGTGTTCTTCCTGCCCTTCCGCCGTTGGGTGGCCGCCGCCCTGGTGGCGGCGACGGTGCCGATCGCCATCGCGGCGAACGTGCTGCGGATCGTCCTCACGGCGGTGCTGGCGGTGGGCGTGTCCCCGAAGCTGGCGGAGGGGTTCAGCCACCAGTTCGCGGGGGTCCTCGTGTTCATCACCGGCCTCGCGCTGTTCGCGGGTCTCGCCACCCTCCTCGCCCGGTGGTGGCCGGTCCGTGGAGGGGAGCCGTGATGGCGGCGGGGCGCCCGCGGGTCGCCGTGTTCTCCGAACTGCCCACCCCCTACCGGTGGCCGGTCTTCGAGCGTCTGTTGCGCTCGCCGTGGATGGATCTGCGCGTGTTCTTCCTCGCCCGCGGCGAGGCGGACCGGGACTTCGAATTCCCGTTCGAGCCGGGGAGAGGAGTCCGCTTCCTTCCGGGCCGTACGTTCGCGTTCCGCGGGCGGCGGTCGTTCTTCTATCACTTCAACCCGGGCGTGGTGCGGACGCTGGCCGCCGGGCGCTTCGACGTGGCGGTGTTTCCCGGCTGGGCCATGTTCGCCAGCCACGCGGGCGCGCTGTGGTGTCGATGGCGGCGGAGGCGCTACGTCCTCTTCTCGGAGAGCCACGACCTGGCCGGCCGGGGCCCCTGGCGGCGGCTCGCGCGACGCCTGGTCCTGCCCGCGCTGGTCGGCCACGCCTCGGCGTGGCTGGCCACGGGGCGCCTCGCGGCGGCGCACCTGGCCGGGCTGGGGGCGGACCCGGCCCGGATCCGGATGTTCCCGAACTCGCCCGATGTGGAGGCGATCGCCCGGGCCGCGGCCGCCGAGCGGACGCATCGGGCGGAGCGGCGGAGGGCGCTCGGCCTTGCGGAGGGTCCCGTCGTCGCCTTCGTGGGGCGCCTGATCGGCGTCAAGCGGGTGGACCTGCTGCTCTCGGCGGTGCGCGGGCTGCCCGGGAACGTGGCGAGACCGGCGATCGTCATCGCCGGCGACGGCCCCGAGCGGTCGGGGCTGTCGGACCTCGCGCGCGGACTCGAGGTGTCGTTCCTCGGCTCGGTGCCGAGCGCCGCGCTGCCGGGCCTCCTCACGGCGGCGGACGTCCTCGTGCTGCCCTCGGACCACGAGCCATGGGGCGCCGTAGTCGGCGAGGCGATGGCGTGCGGCCTCCCGGTCGTGGCGAGCGACCGCGTCGGGTGCGGACCGGACCTCGTCCTGCCCGGGGAGACCGGGGAGGTCTTCCGCCACGGCGACGCGGGGGATCTGGCGGAGCGACTCGCGCGGCTCTTGGCGAACCCGCCGCTCCTGCGCAGAATGGGAGAATCGGCGGAGCGGCACGTGGCCGCCTTCGGGCATGCATACTGCGCGGCCGGCTTCGAGTCGGCGGTGCGGCTGGCCCTCGCGACGGAGACGTGACCGTGTCGAGGACGCGCTACGCCATCCTTGTGGCGATGCTCGCGGCGGGCGCCGTCGCCTCGGCGGCCTTCGGCCGTCTCGGCAACCCCTTCGCCGCCGCGGGCTTCCGCGACCTGCGCATCCCGCTGTCGGAGTTTCCGCGGGAGGTGCGCTCCTGGCGGGGAGCCGATCGCCCCCTGGATGCGCGGACGGTCGAGCTGACAGGGCTCGACCGCTACCTGCGCCGGGAGTACGTGCACGAGGACGGCGCCCGGGCCCTCTTCTTCGTGGCGTACTTCGGCAACAAGGACCGCGGCCTGGCCTCCATCTACCACAACCCGACCGTCTGCCTGCCCTCGGCCGGGTACGAGTGGACCGGATCCGATCGCCGGTCGGTGACGCTGCGGGACGAGGCGCTGGAATTCTCCGTCAGCCTGGACACGTTCCGCCGGGCCGCCGGCGAGGAGCTGCTCATCCTGAGTTTCTTCGTCGTCGACGAGCGGCGGGTCCTCGCGCAGTCTCCCCGGAACGACCCGTTCTGGCTGGGTCTCGAGAAGGTGGTGCCGACGTTCGAACCGGGGTATCTGGCCCAGATCCAGATCGTGACGGGGGTGCCGGGCGGTGACCGGGGCCGGGCGTCGGACCTGGCGCTGCGGTTCCTCGCCGAGGTCGGCGGGCGGGTATTCCGCCATCTGTGAGCGGCGCATAGCGGACGAGGTGTGGACATGAGACAGGTGGCGCAGCCGATCAACGGGGGCCTGCCCCGCCTCGTCGACGTCCCGCCGCCCGCGTTGCGGGCCGGCGGCGTCGTCGTCCGCACGGCTTACTCCCTGGTGAGCCCGGGGACGGAGCGCCTCGTCATCTCCCTCGCGGGGCAGAACCTCCTCGGCAAGGCGCGCTCGCGTCCGGATCAGGTGCGCAAGGTGCTCGCGCGGCTGCGCACCGATGGCGTGAAGGCGACGGTCGATGCGGTGCGCGCGCGGCTCGCGAGCGACATCCCCCTCGGGTACTCGGCGTCCGGCCGGGTGGAGGAGGTGGGCCCGGGGGTCGACGACCTCCGGCCGGGGGACCCGGTCGCCTGCTCCGGCATGGGTTACGCGTCGCATGCGGAACGGATCTTCGTGCCGCGCAACCTGGTGCGACGGGTCCCCGAGGGTCTTCCCCTGCGGGAGGCGGCCACGGTGACGCTCGGGGCCATCGCGCTCCACGGCGTGCGCAGGGCCGAGGTGCGTCTGGGCGAGCGGGTCGGCGTCGTGGGGCTCGGGGTCCTCGGGCTGCTCTCCGTGCAGATGCTCCGGGCCTCGGGCGCGCACGTCTTCGCCGTGGACCTCGACCCGCGCCGATGCGAGATGGCCCGGAACCTCGGCGCGGAGGCCGCGTTCGCCCGCGGGGAGGGCGACCTGCCGTCGCGGGCGCGGGCGTTCTCGTCCGGCCACGGGCTGGACGCCGTGCTCGTCACGGCGGCCTCGGCGTCGAGCGACCCGACCGTGCTCGCGGCGGAATGCTGCCGGTCGGGAGGGCGGATCGTCGTCGTCGGAGCGGTGGGCGTGGACGTGCCGCGCCGCCTGCTCTACGAGCGGGAGCTGGAGCTGAGGGCGGCGAGGTCCTCGGGGCCCGGGCGCTACGACCCCTCCTACGAGGAGCGGGGCATCGACTACCCCTATCCCTACGTACGGTTCACCGAGGGCCGGAACATGGAGGAGTACCTTTCGCTCCTCGGGCGAGGCGAGGTGGACGTGGCGCCTCTCCTCACTCACGAGTTCGGCATCGCGGAAGCCGAGACGGCGTACCGCTTCCTGCTGTCCGGCGAGGGGGGCGCCGCGGTGGGCCTGATGTTCCGCTACGGTGCGGCCCGGGAAGAGCCCGCCCGGCCCCCGGCGGCGAGGCCCGAGCGCGGGGCGGGGCGCGCGGGGACGGTGGGGGTCGGCTTCGTCGGGGCGGGCCTGTTCGCGCGCGGAACGCTCGTGCCCCTGTTCGCGCGCCTGCCCGGCGTGGCCCTGACCGGCGTCGCCACGGCCACCGGTCTGTCGGCGGACTCCTGCCGGCGCCAGTGGCGGTTCCGATATGCGGCCACCGACCCGCACGAGATCCTCACCGACCCCGACACGGCGGCCGTCGTCATCGCGACGCGGCATGCCGACCATGCCCGGCTGGCCGCCCTCGCCCTCGCGGCGGGGAAGGA